>JACCDX010794710.1_pt1:162500-218705 | contig 218705 bp, 149 predicted proteins | sample 7449681 | NCBI WGS metagenome assembly JACCDX01 (sample SAMN15323450, study PRJNA562643) | freshwater metagenome | isolation source: river surface water | place: USA:Blue River Watershed | collected 2017-08-18 | reverse complement strand
CAACACCAAACATTAAATGTATTGGTATGCTTATTAAAACCAACAATACAAATAATATAACAGGTCTAATACTTACTTCAGGATATATGAATAATGCAAACAATAAAGTGAATATTATATCCACAATAGCATAACCATATATTCTGTAATCATGAATGTTCATTTGTTTATATATATTGTTTATGTATTTTGTATAGATGTTGCATTTGTTTTGTATAAAAAAAGACAAAACAAACGAACAAATGAAAGAACTATACAGAAAAATACTGATAGCAAGAAAATAAAATGATTTGATTCATAATAATCAAATCATTGTTTGTGTAGATGATATAAATATATTAAATGATTTGTCTTAGCATCATGTAAATAAACATCAGGAATAAATATTAGTTTTAGTTGTATCTTCGAATAAAAAGTTTTTTATTAATGTTAATAATTCTTCATACTTCATTTTGTCATGTATATATTTATTTCATAAAATCTCTATTCACAAAAAAGTATATAAAATTGCATGTTTACGATGAATGAAAGATATAGAAAACGAAAATACATAGATATAATAAAATCATCGGCACTACAAACATTAAAACAAAACATTGATGAATACTTATCATTTTTCAATATATCTGAACAGATAATGTTGTTAGAAATATACAATCATGTATGTTCATACGAAATACTTACACAAGAATTAAGAGTTATAGACAGAGAATTATGTACAGTGCAAATATTTTTAGATACAGTTATGGGTAATAAACAATTGATTGAGCACAAAAATAATCTAGCATTGAGGGAGAGATTATACAATGCCAAAGATGAAACGATAAGAACAATAAGTGAATTATTAGAAATATTTGAAATTTGTGCGTATAAAGAATTTGACAATGCATATGATAAATGGATATGTTATATAATGGGATATTAGTTATATTTGTCGGATAAATAATTCAGATAGACATTTATGTCATATATATCATCATCAAAACATGAATTAACATTATCATAACATTCCAAATGATAGTTATAATCAATCATCAACAATGCTTTATCACTTTCAGGTGCATCAACTTGTTTATTTGATGATGTTATTTTATAATAATTATGTTTGGGTATATATAACATTTTATTGTTTTCATTGAATTCTACAAACTCATGATTATTGAGCAAATATTCCAACAAACTATTGGATAATTCTGCACACAAATATTTTGCTTGTTCAAAATCTTCTTGAGTTCTGCAATTTATAAAGATGTTATATACATTTATATACTTATCATTGTTTTTACTCTTTTTATAAAGATAGAGCAAAATATTTGAATATGCAATTTTCATGTTGTATCTTTCACAAAAAGATATAACATTTGTAGTTTTTACATATTCTGTGAAGAAATTTATGATAAAATGATGTGGAACTTGATTTATATATTTTTCATCGTTATATATATTTGTTAAATTGCCACAACTATCATCATACTTGAAATAATTGTAAATAGCTATTGTCAGTTCATTGTATTCATTTACATTATAACCATATTCTGTCAATATTTCTTTATGTTGTTCATTTAAAGTGACAGGAATATGTTCGAATATATTCATACATGCATGTCCATTTGAATATATACATGCACTGATCATGTTTGGGATATATTTATCTAGATCTACTTTGTTGTTGGCAAAAAACATGTGAATAGGAACGGAACTATAACACATAATATTATCTAACTGCAACACATATTTATACAATTCATCATAATCAACTAGTGATTCAAACGATTTTATATATTCAACATTGTTATACTCTTTGCTAGATTTCATCATCATGTATATGCAATAAGGTAATGCACATTTAATATTTGAATAAGGTATAATATGTTTTAAAAATAAGTTCCTATTATTCCAATACAATGCTTTGTATAAATCTGGTTGTTTGTTACATAAATATATCATTACATTCATATCTCTTGCATGTGGATATGAATATGCTATAACTATGTGATGCACACGAGGATATTTGTGTTCAATAAACACTTGTTCAATTTTGCGAATATTATATTCAGTAGTGTGTTTAGTGTCATTTAGTATGTCATATATTTTTTTGTTGAAAGGATTAAAAGTAATCATTGTCTGTTTTATAAATAATTTTACATAAATTAATCATGATGTTCGTTTTTCAATTTTTTAAATATACTTGTGTATAAACATAAGTATATCTATTAAACATGTATTAACCAAATACTTTTATATATAGTACGCCCGGGGGGACTCGAACCCCCAACCCCCGCGTTATAAGCACGATGCTCTAACCATTGAGCCACGGACGTACAATATATAAAAATATTCTATCTATACATGTTCTACAGATAGTTTGTATATTAGATTATATTATTAATACTTTCTAATACAATATTATTTTATAAAATAATTTTTATATTTATACACATTCTAATTGATGCGTTTAATTAAAATTGTTACATTAATATTTATTTTTGTATCATTTGCGATAATATCGTTATTACCATAAAATATATAAATCAATTTTTGTTTAATCAACTCCCGATAATACGACCATTTTTGTCCATCAACTTTCCTTTATAACCAGATTTTGCAAGATAATGTTTAAATACATCATCATCACTTGCATACATATTTACTTTGCATATAACATTATAGTCATCAACACTTTTTCCCAAAAACAAACAAACAAGAAACTTATCCCACATTTCTTGTTTGTTTGGATTTCTTCCGTGCAACAAATACAGAACAAAATGTTTGACATGTCTTATTTCCAAATAATGTATTTTATTCATAACTATATCATACATCAAGTTGTCCATCCATTTTGGATAATCTCTTGTATTTCTGTGTCTAATATATTTGCTCAATATAAATGGAAACACTTTATTTGCATCATAATTTGCCTTGCCTATATAATATGTGTCAATATTTTCATAATAATCTAATATTGTTTCTGTAAAAGGCACATTACTAAAAAGTTTGCTATTTGTTTGTGCAAATATTATATCAAATACAAATCGTTTAAGTTCTTTAATTCGTTCATCAATAGAAGGAGTAAATAACGCTTTCATAAAACCATATTTTGGCTCGTGAGTATGTTTTTGCTCACTTAATAATTGAGAACAAAACATAAATGTTTCAAAATTATTGTATTCTATAGATGATTGTATTGAACTTAATAATAATTCATCTGCAAAAGGTTCATGCCAATTTAAGTATTTAAGTGCACATACCATATTCTCAATACTTGCTATTTTTACCATATTGTAAAATGTTATTTTTTTGTCTGTTGTTTTTCTTTCTCCAATGATTAACGAACAATATGCTAATTCTTTTACTGCTTGAATTGGTATACATTTAGGTAATGGTCTGGTGTTTGATACTTTTTTGATGGTATGTTTATACACCATATAACTATTATTCCATTTATAAACATCAAGTGTATTTTTCATTAAATATTCATTATTACCTATTTTGCAAAATTCGTGAATTAAATCCATAATTGTTTCATCAATCATAAATTTTCGTTCTAATGTTCTATATTTATTCATATTTGGCGCAACACATCGCATATCACTACTGTTTTTCAATTTAACGTGCTCAAAACAATCTAAAACACAGTCATATTTGAATTTATATCCAAATATAACGATATAATTATACAAATCACAAAACTCAAAATTATTCAATACTTGTTGTCTAATGTGTTCGTTAGAAAATGTAAAGAAATCATCAATGAAATCATACATTTGTTCCCTTGTGTATTTTACATCACAATCTATACCATAATCTCGCAAATATAGTATATATCTGAAAGTATGTTTGTCTGGTAATTTGACAAATTCTTCTAAATATCCTTGTTCATTTTCTTTGTATATTATTTCTTTACTCTCATCATAAATATAAACATAATTTGATTTTTTTATATGTTTATTGTTGCTTAACCATTGATTTTCATATAATTTGGTATTAACACCATATTTATCACTGTTCATTGCATCTAAATGTTTTGCATAAGTTAATGATTGTTTGTTCATGATTGTTTAGTTTTATATTTACATTTGGTGTTTATGTTAAATGTAAATCAATTTTTTATGTATTTTGTCCAAATCTTTTATGAAGATATATATGCAACAATATCACATTTATGTATGTAAAGTATTTACACATGGATAATATTGAGTATAATCGACTCAATAATTTTTTATGACTAAATGTTTAGCATTTATTTCATTTCCGATTCGGTTATTGTATAATTTGAATTTGTATTTTTTGTCATACTCATCAGCGATATAATCTTTATACAAATCAAAAGTAAAATCAGTTTTACCTAATATCATTAAACATTTGTTTCTCGTCGATTTGAATATATTGGCTAATTTTATATGTTCATCTCTGTCAAAACTACAATATCCATAATCTGTAAAAGCACTATCATAAGGGGGATCTAAAAATACAAAATTTTTTTCATCATTACATTTGCTGAATATATATTCATATTTTCTGTTTAATATTTTAGTTCTCTTCAACAATATTTCATAATTGGTGTTTAGAAGATTATCATAATTAACAGTTTTGTATTTACCAAATGGAACATTAAATTTCATTGAATTGTTATATCTCATCATACCTCTGAAACATGTTTTACGAAGATAATAAAATCTCGTGCCACTATTTACAGTACTGGAAATATCCATATTATCTCTTATATTGTAATAAGTAGTTTCATCATTATTATTGTTTTGCATAAAATCATAAATATGTGAAGAATAACCATGTTTTATGCATTTATAAAAATCAATTAATTCTTTATGAACATCGCTTATAATTGCATTAACAGGATTTATATGAAAAAAAACAGAACCACCACCAACAAATGGTTCTATATATGTTTCATAATTTTCGGGTAAATATTTGTTTATTATGTTTAATTCATCTTGTTTACCTCCAGACCACTTGATTAATGGTTTTAAAAGTGTTATATTGTTATGTATAATTTGAATGTATAAATAAATATGGTATTTATGTTTCATTTTTTCTCAGTAACAAAAATTTATATGCATTTTGTATGAACAAATGATAATAGATACACTATATAACAAATATGAACGGAATAGAATTTATTGAAAATATTAAAACTACTTCAACACTTGACGAATTAATGAACTCTGTATCAGGAAAAACTAAAACCGAAACACAATCCAAAAAAGGGAATTTATATGAGAAAATATGGAGCATTGTTATTAAAACAGGTTTTTGTGATTATTTACCAAATGATAGATATGATCATTACGATGGAAATATGAATACAGGTAAATTAAAGAAGATAGACAATTTAGAAACATATTTACAAAAAATGTGTGTATTTGGCAAAGGTTGTGGAGGAGCAAGTGATATAACATTAAAAGAAAGAAATAAAGATAAATGGATATTTATATCATCAAAATTTTATTTGAACGATAGTAAAAAGTCAATAGATGATTATGATGTTGATAAAATACTTGCAGTTATAAATCAACATTTGTATCTATACAAAGAATTTGATATTTACCTTATTGTGAATAACAAAAATAAAGTATTAGAAGTAATTAATTCAAGCAATCAATCGAGTGACTATTTAACTAATAATATTTGTCATATACTTGATTTACATGATTTGAGCATTTGTTATGTTGGTCTCAAAAATGCACTAACAAACATAGAGTTCAACAACATCAATGATACGTTATACAATAAAAAAAAGAAATTAACACCAAGATTTCATCAAGAAATGATTGTTCACAAACAAATGGAAAAAATAGATGAAGGTGAAACGGATTTATTGTTAGGAGCAAAAGCTAGATCAGGTAAAACATACTGTGTTGGGTATTTAATGATTTCTTATTACAAAAAATATACAACATTAAACAGTTTGATAATAACACCAGCTCCGACAGAAACATTGACACAATTTACAGATGACATGTTTAAAAAATTTAGTGATTTTGATATGATTAACATTATCGAGATAAAAAAAGGTACAGATTTTGATACTATGGAGTTATATGACAATAATGTTATAATTGTAAGCAAACAATTAATAGATGATTATGTGGATGAAGACAAAATAATGCCAATAAAAAAATTAGAATTAGATTTTATTGTGTTTGATGAGAATCATTTTCATGGTACAACATCTATGTCTAAAAATATAATAAAGTCGTATTCATCAAAACAAACAATAAAGCTGTATTTAACAGCTACTTATTCTAAACCATTAATTGAGTGGAATATTCCTTCTGATTGTCAGTTCTATTGGGATATTGAAGATGAACAGTTATGTAAAAAAAGAGATGTAAAAAGCTTAACATATAAACATGGGGATAGTGTTATGTTATTTTTGAATGATGAAAATTTGGAGCAAAAATTGAGTGTTTATGATAAAATGCCAGATTTGCATATCATAACAAATCTTATGGATAGAAAGAGATATGAAATGATAAAAGAAAGAATTAAGGATACATCCTATGGATTTGCAAATGGGACATTGTTGAGTGGTAGTTTTTCTGGTGAGGTTGATATTGTGTTAAGATATATAACGGGAAGTAATAGAGATGTTGATTACCAAAAAAAAGATTTGTCGATATTTGGGAGGATAAAAAAAATAGCATCAGAAAATAATAGCAGAACACAATTGAACAATAATAATTTTACAAGTCAATTATGGTTTTTGCCATTTGGTATAAATTTAAAGATTAGCAAAGTGAGTGAACATTTGAAAGAAAGAATGTTAATGAACAATGTGTTAAATAAGTATGAAATAAAAATAGTCAATTCTAAAAAAGAATACAAGATTAAAGACATTAAAGAAGAAATAAAGAATTGGGAGATAAAAGCAAAAAATAATGGGAAAGATGGTTTAATATTGTTAGCCGGTAATCAATTAACATTAGGTATAACATTACCTTTTGTTGATATTGTGTTTTTGTTTAATGATATTGTATCAAGTGACAAAATAATACAAATGATGTATAGATGTATGACAGAAAGTATATATAGTACAGAAAATGATAAAATAAACAATGGTATAAAAAATATAGGTTTTGTTGTTGATTTAAACATATCAAGAGTTTTGAACACTCTTTTGGATTACAATGTGTACAAGAAAGATTTGAATGTTGAACAAAAATTATCATACATTGTAGAGAATAATTTAATAAATATTGATTGTGATTTGTTTCAAGGAAAAGACAACAAAACTAAATTGGTGGATAAATTATTGCATATTTGGAAATCAGACCCTATTAACAATCTTAAAATATTGTTGAGAAGAATTGAAGAAAATATAATTGAATTAGATAGTAAAGATCAACATGTTATAAATCAATATTTCGCTAATTCTGTTAAGGGTGATAAAATAAATGTGAAAGTTTCTTTTGATGAAGAAGTCGATGAGGAATTAAAAACAGGAAGAGAAATAATAAAACAATCAGTAAATGATACAAAAATAGAAGATGTTAAGGATGATAATGTAATTGATGTCTCATTAACAAAAGATGTTTTACCATTTTTAATACCATTAGTGTGTATATTAACAATAAACCATGAACAAAATGATTTAATGGAGATGTTGAAAATAATAAAGAATAATCCATCATTGTTAAGTGTATTTAATGATCAATCTTATATTTGGTGGAACAATGAAGATATAATAAACATGATAGAAACTATTGTTAAGAAATATATATCTAAGAATTCACATGTGAATGATGTATCTGTTCAGTTTAAGATGTCATTGAATAGTTTGCTTGATGAACCGAAAGAATTGTTAGAGTTAATTGATAGTTGTCTAAAACCAAAACAAAAAGAAAAACAAGAAAATGGTGAAGTATTTACTCCAATGAATATTGTATTTGAAATGTTGGACAGATTAGATGAGCAATATATTGCAAATCATGGTAAAAGTATATTCACTAATAAACATTTCAAATGGTTCGATCCAGCATCTGGTATGGGTAATTTTCCAGTTGCAGTATATATAAGACTTGTTGATGGTCTAAAAGAAAAAATACCAAACGAAAAAGAAAGAAAAAAACATATATTAGAAAACATGATTTACATGAGTGAATTAAACAAAAAAAATGTATTCATCAGTCATCAAATATTCAATATAAATAATCAGTATAAACTGAATATGTATGAAGGTGATACATTGTTCTTAGATATATCTAAATCATTTAATTTAGATATAAATGGTTTTGATGTGGTTTTAGGAAACCCGCCATATAATAAAGGTGGAATTCGTTCTCATACTGGAAAGCATTTGGGAGACAAAAATGAAACCATTTGGACAAAGTTTATTGATAAATCGTTTAAAGAATGGTTGAAACCAAATGGGTTTTTGGTGTTCATTAATCCGTTGAGTTGGTTAAAGAAAAGTCATTCATTACATAATGCTATGTTGAATAAACACATTGTTTGGTTGAAATTGTGGGATAATATTAAGAGTTTGGCAACTATAAATGGTAAAATACCTATATCTCTGTTTATACTACAAAATACTGAAAATACAACAAATAAAACACTCATCATGAGTGAGATACAAAGTAAAAAATTAACAACAACATCAACATAATATCTTAATCCAAAATATTCTATTCCATTGGCGTTTCATAGTATATTTAATAAACTCATCTGTTTTATTGAAACTCATAATATTCAATTGGAATACAAATCAAAAACTATAAAGTCTATTGGCTCTAAAATAGTATTACCAGACAATTATACATTAAATGATAATTGGGCAGTTGATACTTATACTATAAAAGAGGGTATAATGGTTAAAAAAGTAAATGAACAACATCCAGATGCAAATAAAAGAAAACTGATTATTTCAAACAAAGCTAGTTTTGCAGGAACATTTATAGATGAAGGGAAATTAAGTTTAACTGGAAATCATAAGTTTTATATTTTAGGAAGTAATCTGGAACTCATGAAAAAAGTGTTAGATTTTAAAATTATTAATATTATTGGACACTACACTAAATACGGACAAGACTTTCTAGACAATGAAGCATTTACATATATTCCAGATATTCGCAAATTAGGCATTAAGGATATAAATGAACAAGAGTTTTATAAACTGGTTGGTTTCACAAAACAAGAAATAGATGATATGAAAAAATGAATTATGCACATTAATTATTTATCAAGTATAAACATGATAAATATATACGAAAAGATATACAACCTAAAAACAAACGACAATGAATGATAAGTTAATATATAATATATATCACAATACGAACTATAATACACATAATATCTCTATCATCCATTCACAATGGCTTTATATAATTTTAGACATGATGTTCCAGAGTTGTGAAATATATTGACGCTCATGAAAATAACAAACTCAATTATTTACACACAACATAACATGTACCAAATTATAAAAGTCTTCATTTGTCTTGCAAAAACATAAAAAAGAACATATACCAGATGACATAGATGAAATATATATAGAGTGTAGAACACTTATATTATCACATTTAGATCCAGAACATAGTTGTTTAACATTTATACTTGATTGTAACATATAAATTAAAATCCAGCCAATTTTAAACCTAATTCAGTTAATTCTGGTTTATGTATTTGTGTTATATTTTTTATAGTTTTACCATAAGTTCTTGGTTCTTTTGGAAACATTTTTATTTTGTGTGGATAATGATTTGTTGTTCTTAATGTATCAAAACACAACTGCTTCTTTTTCAGTTGTGCTTGTGTAGATTTATTTCTTGGCATATAACATAAATATATAACTGCTCTCGTATTTGGTTTTGGTCTTTCTTTTAAAGCTTCTACACCACAATGAATAGTTCTACTATCCCAAAAAACCATACTACCTTTATTGCACATTATTCTTTTATACACACAACCTTTTAAAGTATAAAAATCTTTTTCATTATCATTTAGAACATACCAATCACTTTTATCGGTTATATTAAAATGATTAGCACAATCTAGATGGTATTTATTGCTTTTCTCCATAAATGCAAAAGTAGCATCTCCTCTATTTATATCATTGATTGAAACAAAAGATTGAACACAATCAAAATCATTACGAGTATAAGACTGATCTGTATGAAATTTTGGACTTTTAAAGAAACCTTTATTTGTTATTTCAGGAGGTAAATGCAAAGATATGCCATCAAAAGATACTAACAAATCTTCTGGTTTTACATTCCACAATTTTGCAAATATATTTATTGCGTTTATGTTTTGTCTCGCTTTCCATACACATTCACTATGTCCAACACTAAAATATTGAACCAACATAGAATGCAAAGGAAATAATTCATAAAATTGTCTGTATGTATTTGCATCATTTCTGTTAATTGGTTTGTCCCAAGATTGTGTTATATGTTCAAAAAAATCCCACATAGAACTTAATAACTCATCGCATTCATTGTTTGTATATACATTTGGTATTATAGCCACACCATATTCTTTTAATGTTTCTTCCAATTTATCAATAGTAGTTAAATATGTATCTTTTTCATAAGTGTCCATTGTTAAATGATTTGTAATATATGTCGTATATTTATGTTATTTATAAATCAATTTTTGCGAACAAAGTATTAGTCTTGCCATTTATGTACATAAAACACACTACATCAACATTTGTACCTCGGATTATATGTGTATATTTACATTGTTAAAAAAAATACACACCATATGTTATTTGCATATAACTGTAAAAAATAAATTACCCCGACATATTTTATGAATTAAACACACATATTATTTTTTATGTACACGCATTCGCTGTACTTTCATGCGCATATAAGTTTGATATATTTGAACACAAAAAAGAATGAAAAAGACACATTAAGTACGATGGGTATTTTTACTCAATACATATTTTATTGAACATCGTTATTTGTTTAATACTATGTTGTCTACCAGTATATGTTATTAATATTATGATTATCTTGTTTGTGATGCATATTATTAACAAGACGATAGATAGATGTTATTACAAAAATAATATTTTTTTCATATTTACATAATTGATAGATGGCAAAAATAGCAATTATGCTGTTTCAATTTTTAAAAAAATGAATAAATAACACTATATACATCAACAATGACAATGTGCATAAACAAAAATGGGGTATATATACATACGAACACATAAATCCTATGAAGAGTACAATGTGTGTAAATTAGGAAGATGTACCAACATCATTGAAAGAGATGAACAATATTCTACAAGTGAATTAATAAGAGGAAAATATGTAAAAATATTTGAAATACTGGATTATCCTGTAATTAAACTAGAACGAGAAATACAAAATCATTATTCATCAAAACATGTAATATTCGACGCTGGAACTGAATTTTACGACAAATCAATAATAAATGATGTAGAAAAATATATAGGAACAAAAGGAATAAAATACAAACAAATACATGATTTAGAAAAAATAAAAAGAACCACTAGAACAAAAAAATGCGAACCAAGGACTTATCAGAAAAATATAATTGAATCATGTCTAAAATATTTTTCCGTACACAATAGTGGTGTATTGGTTTTGCCGTGTGGTGTGGGAAAAACATATATATCACTTTGGGTTGCTAAAACTATTGGTGTTAATAAATTAATAATAGGTGTCCCAAATATGTTGTTGGTCGAACAATGGTTTAGCAATGTTAAAAAAATATACGACGAGCAAATAATAATTAAATTATGTAGTGGAATATCCATAGAAAATGTAAAAAAAACAATAGAAAATTTAGAAAAATACACAATAATAACAACATATACATCATGTCACAAATTATTGGGAATACAATTTGATATGAAGATATGTGATGAATGTCATCATTTAACATATACGAACAAAAAAGATAAATCATACAATAATATGTTGAATATTAATGCGTTTAAAGTATTATCATTAACAGCAACATATAAAGAAACAGAAGAGTTGGGAAATATAATATTGACAAAATCATTATCGTGGGCAATAAATAATTCAATCGTAACGGATTATGTAGTTCAAACAATTACGATGCAAAACATCACATACGACATGCTTGAATTAAGTTCAATATGTGCGATGAAATCCATCGCAGATAAAACAACTCATCATTTGCTTATATATACTAATACACAAGAACATGCATATAAAGTAAGTGAATATATAATAAAAAACACTATACCTGATCTTTATGTATCGTGTTATGATAGTTCTATGAGCAAAAATAACAGGGAAAAAATTGTGAATGATTTTTCTAAATCTCAGTTTGGAATAATATCATGTGTTTATTGTTTAGGTGAAGGATGGGATTTGCCATTATTGGATGGTGTTGTTATTGGAGAAAATATGTACTCTGATGTCCGAATAATTCAAGCATGTTTGAGACCGTGTAGAAAAAGTGTTACTGAGAAAAATAAAATAGCAAAAATAATTATCCCAATGATACACAAGGATATGACAAAAGTTAAAGATGTTTTAATTAAGTTGAGCCACGAAGATGTGAATATAATCAATAAAATACATCCTTATGAACTTTGCATAAATGGTACAAACATATCCAGCGCAAACATGGTATTTATAGAAAATAGCACATTAATAAACGATATAAAGTTGTGCATTATACGAAGAACTGAGATGTGTGTTACATACGAAACAGCTAAACAAATTATAAAAAACTATGAAAATATTACATGTAAAAAAGATTATTATGACAAATGTGATGTTGATGTAAGGTTATCAAAAAACCCAGAAATATTATATAGAGATAAATTTGAAGGTTGGATTGATTATTTAAGTATTAAACGAATGTATTACGATAAAATGACATGTATTAAAAAAATACAAGAGCACAACACATTTAATAATTATCTTGATATAAACAAATTTTGCGAAGAACTATGTATAACTGATTCAAATTTCCCACCAATTGACTTGTGGGTTGATTATTATAATATCAACAATGTCAATGAAATGATGTTTGGAAATTTTGCGAGAAAAAAACAAATAATGTATGATTGAAAACAATGTAAAAATTGATTTATTATAAATATGTGTATAATTGTATATATCAATATACAATAATATGGAGCACAAACAATTGGTAAGTATATTCAATTCATGTTTAGACATAATGAGAAATAGTAAAACACCTTTGATAGGAACAAAAGCGTTAAAAAATTTGTCATATTTATTGATTTTAAAACTGATAGAACCTATGATAGACAAACATATTGATATACAAAATTACGATGGATATAATTTTTCTTATGTAGGTTCTGTTCATGAAATAGAAAAACACAGAAAAAAAATATTGTCATTGGTTAAATTTAGTAATCTTGCACAAGAAAAAGTAATTAATCTAAGCAACAACATAAAAATATTATGGGATGATATACTATCAGTACATTCATCTACACGAAATATATATTTGAGAGATACTTTTTTTGATATATCAAGTGATACAATATTTAAACAATTGATAGATAAAATCAACACAATTATAGTATCAGACGACAATTATGATATTTTAGGGAATGTGTATGAAGAAGTTATACAACACACACCAACAGGTAAAACATTTGGTCAATATTTTACTCCGTCGTTGGTAAAAAAAATTATGATAGAATTAATAGATCCATTTTTATATGATAATGATAAAGTACCAACAATATGTGATCCTACAATGGGAACTGGTGGTTTTCTAACAACATACATAAAATACTTAAATAACAAATATCCAGATAAAAAACTAAATTATAGCGACAGTATCTATGGTAAAGAAATTGAACAAGATACATATCAATTGGCAATATCAAATATGTTAGTTTTTAGTGGCCAACTATACAAAGGTATAGTTCAAGGTAATAGTCTTGACGAACCAATAAAAGATATAAAATTTGATTACATATTGGCAAATCCTCCATTTGGAATGAAGACAGATTATAATGATATATATAAACACAATAACAAAGATTTTATACCAATAAAAAGTAACAAATGTGTTTTACTATTTTTGCAAACAGTAATAAATATGCTTAACATAGGTGGTTCGTGTTGTATAGTTATGCCTCTAGGTTCTGAAATGTTTAGCAAAACATCAAGCAAAGTAAGAGAATATTTGATGAAAACATGTGATTTAAAAAAAGTTATACTAATGCCAAATGATACTTTTAGTTACACTAGTATAAAAACATGTATATTGTATTTTGTCAAATGTACTAATAATGTAACCAAACAACATACTACTAATAATGTGAAATTTTATGAAATACACAATGGGGAACAAAAATATATAGTAAAAATACCAATCATAGATATATCGCTAAACAATTATTCCCTCAATTACACTGAATATATAGAAGACGAACAAACATACAACAAAAATATAATGTTAAAAACAATTTTTGATTTGTGTACATTTTTGCCAAAAAGCAAAAGAAATGCATCTTATGGAAAAACAGAAGGTTTATATCCATTTTATACATCTTCCCAAATATGCAAAAAATTTTGTGACACAGCAGATTATACAGAAGAATGTATCATAATCGGAACAGGTGGTTCGGCAAACATAAAATATGATAAAACTTTCTCATGTTCAGCAGATAATGTAATAATAAAAGCAAAAGATACATACATGACTAAATACATATATTATTATTTGTATATGAACATTGATATTTTGCAAAATGGATTTATGGGAGTTGGATTACAACATATAACAAAAGATTACATAAGCAAAATAAAAATACCTATTCCTTCACAAAAAGAACAACTGGAAATAATAAAATGCTTCGAAAATAGCAACAACAATATAAAAAAATTGGAATTGGAGATAGAACACAAAAAAGAACAAATAACAAAAGAAACAATAAAAGCAAATATATTCATGAACAATATATTAAAAACCAGTAAATAAATTGTATACAATCTTGAATATTATCATGAATACTTATGATAATATCTTTAAACACATGTCAACCCAAAAGATAGTAAAAATTATTAAGAACAACATTTATCATCAATCAATAGTTATTGTGTATTTATTATTTTCAAGTTTTCCATTATATTTTTTTATAACATTCAAATCATCATTATTTATGTCTTTATTGTGTATCTCTATCACATAACCATTTTTTGTTGTCTTAGATATTGGTTTAGAATTTGCGGTTAGTTTCATAATATAATCACATCTATCTTCTAAATTATATGGAAACGGATAAATTGGATGATTTGCAGGGATCATCATATATGTTTTTTTATCTTTGCCTTTTGAATATTTTTCCAGATGCATTAATTTATCACATACAGCTTGACACAAAGATAATCTATCATCTTTTGCGGTTACATTTAGTAATTTAGCTACTTTATCTATATAAGGTTTATCTTTTGTTGTGCAAACAGAACCTTTGAGTGAAGGTATTCCAGTACCTCTTTTTTTATCTGTTACTTGTGGCATTTTATCTCTTATTTTGAAAACATCATTTAATTCTTCTATATTTTTTGTTTTTTTTCTGCTTAATTCTTTATCAATAACACCAACATATGTAAATTCTGGTCTTGATTTATAGTAATCAACTGTAGTATTAAAATCGTATAATATTGTGTTTTTGATTTCATCACTATTTTCATCATTTGTATCAATATCATCATAATTTGCAATCATACTGTATTTGTCTTGATATTTTTTAGATTTGCTTAGATAATTTCTGAGACTTAATTGTATATTAAAAGATTTATCATAACCTGTTCTATAATACATTGGAACATCTTTATCTAGATCGAGAGGTTGGAAAATATAATATCCTATTTCTTTCTTTTCATTGCCGACATATATTATATATCCATTTCTATTAAATTTATCTACAATAGTATCTTTAAAATTCAAAAAATCATTTTCGGATACTGGCATTAATTCATCAAGTGCTTTATAAACATAGAAATCATCATACAAATCTTTATTATCTTTATCATATTCTGTTTTAACGAAACTGATTATATCAGATAATTGATACTCAAATTTTCTAAAATACATACTTGCTATTTTTCGTTTAACATAACTAATTTCACTTTGTGCAAGTCTGTGTGTATATGTTGATGTATCTATTTTATCTTTTGGTACTTTATTATATATTTTGCGTTTATTGTCATAGTATTCTTGATTTAGTTTTTCATTCGCACATTTATAAAAACAATTAAAATCATCTGGACACAATTCTTTAAACATATTACCATGAACATTAAGTGGACAATCAATAGCAACTTCTTTCATAGCTTGTTCAATTTGTTGTATGAGTAGATGTTTATGTTCAGATTTTAGATACAAATTTTCTTCAGTTGTTAATTTTCCTGATTTGTCAGATGCTACATATTTATAAACCTTAACTTCTGGATATACATTGTTTGGTCCTGATAAATCATAATGAGAACATGATCTAATAGCTCTTCCAATAACTTGTTCAACTCTACCTAAATTAAAATGTGCATCTAATATATGTACCTCTGATACATTTGATAAACTCAAACCTTCACCAATAACACGAGAACCTAGAACTAATTTGATCATTTTACCTTCTTTATTTTTTATATTGCTAAACACATTATCAAGGATAGATTTAGTTGCATCTGGAATAGTATCTGGTGCATCTTCAGAAGATTTTCCTGTTATTGTCAAGAATGTTGCTGGATGGAAAGTATGTGGTCTTGATACATTTTCTTTAACATACTCAGATGATGAATCAGAATAATCATCATTATTTGTTTTCTTTTTTATTTGTTTTGTTATATCATTGTGTTCAACAAAAGATCTACCACAATAATAACATCTTGTATCATTGGTGAAATTATATAAACCATTTTCATTATATTCCAAATATCCATTTTGTAATAATATTTGTTCAAATATCTCAATACCAACTTTGACAAGATTTGAATACACAAAAGCTGTTCTTGAACCTTTTTTACCATCAACAAGTCTATTTATTTTTTTGAATGCTTTGTAAAATTTGATAGAAAAATGTTTTAGATATTTTGGTTTGAATATATTACCTGTCACTGTATTTCCCGAAGGGGCTGTATATAAAAAACTATCAAAATTATTGAATTCTGATATATATTTTTTGTCTTTAACAATCTTTTCAATTATCATTTGACACAATTTATTCCCATCATATTTCATTTGGTTTATTATACTAGTTATTGCATCTTTTCCAAATGCACCTATCAAAGTTTTTTTATCTTGTCCAAATATTGCAAAAGCTATGTTTGATACTGCTTGTGATCTTCTATCAAGCGAATCGTCAATTACACTCTTCACAGTTTCATCATATACTGATTGTTGATAATCATTCATATAACATCTAATTACTTTTATAAATTTGAATTCTTTTGGTTTGACACCTTTTTCTATTTGTTTTGCAAATATAAGAGGGTCGCCTCCTTTTACATAAGAAACATAACCAGATGCCATTTTTTTGAAATAATCCAGACCATCTTTTTTAATTGTCATTTGGTAATTATTATTGGAGTCAAATATTTTGTCTCTAAGTATAGGTTGATCAATAGGTCTAATATAGTTCAATAAAGATACAACATCATCAGCAAGATTTTTCATAGGAGTACCAGTTAATAAAACAACTCTTAGATTTGTTGATTTTTTTATAATTTCTTGCAAAGCCAAACCAAAAGAATTGTCTGTTAAATTATGTGCTTCATCAACAATGATAAGAGTGTTGTTTAGATTGTATATTTTGTTTATTGATTCATCTCTTTCAAATTTACCATCAGATGATTTTTTATATATAGTTTTTACTTTATCGCCTATTACTTCTTTTTTATCATACACTCTTTCTCCGAGAACTCGTTTATAGAATTTTTTGTATGTAATGAATTTATAGTATTGTTGAACAAGTATCATAGCATTTTTTTTATTTTTTTCTTTTTCAATATCATCGATATAAATACTTTTATCTTGATATTTTAGATAAGTTTCGCCAGTTCTATTTAATATTTCGTTTTTCCAGTTTTGTTCTACCAGAGGTCTTGGAACTAAAATATATATTTTTGTATTGTATTTTTGTACCATAGATTTAAAATTTTCTGCAATAGCAATACCAGCACCAGTTTTTCCAGATCCCAAACCATGGAACAATAACAAACCTCTGTATGGAGTATCAGGATTAATATAATTACTCAACATAGATTGATGTGGAAAATAAGAGTTTTTTAACACACAAGTTTCATAACGGAATTTTTCGATATTATCATATTTAGATATATCAGGCCTTTCAGGTATTTTGTATGTATTGAATTCTTTTTTTACATAGTTTTTGTATTGTATGTCATGATCATCCGCTGAAGGATATGCATAAGATGTATTAATCATAGTGGCATCATCGTTTGCCATTATATAATGTGTTGATATAATAATAAAAGATATATGATAATAATATAAATAGAGATAACACAAATAAAAATGAGTGAGCAAATTTACACATTTGAGCAAAAGCAAAAATTGGCGGACAAAATACACAAAATCAAGAATGAGCAAGATTTGATAATGATACAAAATATGATAATAAAACACAATCCGTCTATTAAAATAACAACAAACAAATTTGGCAATTACATGTTTTTTCACAATTTAGAACAAAAAACATATTATACCATAGAAAAACTAATATCAAAAATATCAAAACGAGAAGATAATGAAGATACAACAAATGATTTTATCAAAAGTATAACAGGTTCGGTATGTATAGAAGCAAGTGCAAATACTGACAGTGATATATTTGCATCAAACCCAAGATTAAAATACAATAACAAAGAGAAGAATTTAATGAAACGAAAGAAGTATGATGAATTGGTTATATCTCAAAATGCGCCAGAAAAAAACAAGGATTTGCAAGATATATTTAACAAAAAAAAGTAATCATGTGGTATATATTAATTCAAAAATTAATATATAATGAGTGTTGATATAACAAAATATGCCAACATAACAGATATATACAATATTTTATTTGATTTTATAAAAAAGCAAGAATGGGCATCATTTACAGAAATCATAGACAAAATAATGAATTACAAAACAGAAGATGCATTTTACAATGAAATAGCAGTATATTTTGACATAAATATGAGAGATTTGCATAACAATTATTACATAAATTATGCCATTCTATACAACAGTCCAAATATTGTGAAATATCTTATAGATAAAGGTTCAAAGTTAGATGTGTATGACACAGATCAGAAAAGTATATTATATGTGCCGATTAAATACAATTATAAAGAATTGATTGACATATTGATAGATAATAATGATAAATCAATGGGTATAAATGTGTATGATGTTAGAGATAAACAACAAAATGTTCCATTACATTATGCAGTATTATATAACAATACTTATGCATTAGATAAATTACTATCAGTTGGTGCTAATACTAATTTATGTGACATGAATGGTTATAATGTATTGCATATGGCAATATTTAAACAAAGTGAAGAAATGGTTTCGATAATACTAAAATATTATATAAATGTCAATATGCAATGTAATACAGGAGAAACAGGATTACACATAGCATGTAATTTGCAATTGCACAACATAATTAAAATGTTGATAGATGCCAAAATAAACATAAATATACAAGATTATGAACATGATTTTACAGCATTACATTATGCAGTATCAATTGAAGATGTTGATGCAGTTAAAATTTTAATAGATGCAGGAGCCAATCCAAACATACAAGATATAATAGGAAACAATGCATTACATTATTGCATGATAGATAAATCAGCGAAGATATTTACATTATTAATAAAATGTTCTATTAATTTTAACCTATGGAACAATAAGGGTCACATACCTTTACATATAGCTATAATTAATGATGATTATACAAAAATAGATCATTTGATAGGCAAGAGTAATTTAAACATACAAGATGCAACAAATAACACATGTTTGCATTTATTGTGTAAGAACGGTATATGGAAAAAGTATAAAAAAATACTTGAAAACAAGAAATTAGATATAACATTATACAACAATGAAGATATGAGACCAATTGATTATATAACAAAAGATGAAATAGTAGATTTTATAGACACTATTACCAAAAGTTATTATCATGTATTATTATCAAAATCCTATTCATGGAAACACGATTGGGAGAATATATGCAAAGGTGATAAAGATGATAAACAAATATTACAGAAAATGATGAACAAAGGTGAAGATAAAAAAGCAACATGTAATAGAATAATCAAAAACAAAATAAAAGACATGTATGAGAATAAAATACGAGATTATTGTGAAAAATCGTATCCTATAAATTCGTCATATATTTGTATCAATGTCAATCAAGAAAACAAGACTGGAGAAATATGTACCTTTACAGGTTGTTCATTGGATATATTATGTGGCTTGATATATTTGTTAAATAAATATCCAAACACAAATTCTGTTATAAGTTCTGGAACATCAGGCGATAAAATGTGTAAAATATACAAATCAATGGGTGCATTGATTAATACTAAATGTGAATATATACAATTTGAACTATTATGGACAGAAAACAAAATACAAGTAACCTCAGATTTTGATAATAATTTTTTGATTTGTATAAGAAATAATAAGATAAGATTTGTAATTATACCATTGGGTATTGAACTGAATATAGGTAGTCATGCGAATTATTTAATATATGACAAACAAAGTAATGAAATAGAAAGATTTGAACCACACGGGTCTCATGCACCCTATGGATTCAATTACAATGCAACAATGCTTGATGACACGATTGAAGGGTATTTAAAGAAACTTAAACATGATATATCATACATAAGACCTCAAAATTTTATACCAAAGATAGGTTTTCAATTGTTAGATATATATGAATCAAAAAACAAAAAAATTGGAGATCCAAATGGTTTTTGTGCAGTATGGGCTATTTGGTATGTTGATATGAGATTAATGTATGACAAATTGAGAAGAGATGTTTTAATACAATTGATGATAAATGCAATAAGAGCAAAGAGTTTATCATTCAAGAATGTTATAAGAACGTATGCGTATGAAGTCGTTAATATAAGAGATAAAATATTACAAGAGCATAAATTGGATATTAATTCATGGATAAATGAAAATTACACAGATGAACAATTAACCAATGTTATTAATTCACTTAAAATGCTTATTTTTGACAAAAACAATACCAAGCAGAACAATTAACAATAACACCAATATATAAATATTTGTGTTGTCATTTTCTTGAATTATGTATTTATCAATTGCTTGTTGTTTAGTTATCAATTGTCTTGATTGACTAGCAAGAACAGAATTTTCTATATTAACCAACCATTCTATAAGATTGTCTCGTGATTGTAATACATTGTTGTCTAATTTGTATATTTCCATGTGTTTTGCCATATTTATTCTACAAGATACACAAGGTAATACCTTTGATGTGTATATAAAGAAACTGTACATTTCTTTTTTATCTTGTTCTGTAGGATTATCAGGGTAACTATTAGCTACATTATAGAAAAAATACCAACCATGTTTTCCCCATTTTTTGATAGACATGTATATATTTAATTACCAAAATCATTATTTATTGCACGGATATTATTATATATACTTGATGCTGAATTATGTAACAAAGTGTTGTTATATTTTTCATCAGTAAATTGTTTGATATTTTTTAGTTCTAGTACTTTTTCATCATATATTTTTTTTATTGTGTCTTTTATGTCTAAATATTTAAGTAAGTATGTTGGTATTGGAATTATGTATTTAACAGTGTTAGATCTTATATCTTTATTTAGATATACGAAATAGTTATGATTGCAAGGTTCATATTTATCAACAACATACATAACATTGATGTTTAAATTATAAATCCCGATTGCCAAACTAAAATCCTTAGAACTACATTGACTATAAACAAGTTTTCCTATATTGTACTTAAAACCCATCATAAAACAATAAACATATTTATCACATTCTTGTATTGTGTTTGTATCTATATTTGAACCCAGATACTCCAATACTTTTCTATAATGCTTATTTGTTTTTAAATTTCGATAGAAAAAAGAGAAAGCATAATAATTAGATATCATATTTTTTGCGAAGGAGTATTTTATACCATTGACTAAACACCAGATTTTTATGTTGTTTTTATTTTTCAAAATATCCAGACCAATTTGCCATCTATTTCTGTTTCCGATATACAATTTGTATCTGTCGTGAATTTTGTGTTTTTCTTTTTTATTGGAATAATTATCATCTATACAATTACTTACATCTCCACTGCATGTTATGACAAATATTACAATTTTATCTATATTTTCACATTTTAAATATTCACCATATAACAAAGTTTTTATATAATATTCGCTTATAGTTATTGTTTTTTTTTGCATTTTTGTGAATTCTCTATAAACATTGCTTATATCTTTACCATATTGCGTAACAATAACATCACCATTTGGTGAATAATCAATATAACCTTCTGTTTTTAACGAACGCCAAATACTATCCATTTTGCTCATATCAAAAGGTTCTAACAATTCACCGCTCATATTTCTCTTTATCAAGTTTTCACATGGATGTATCATATAAAATGATGCATTCATATCTCGCAAATCTAAATGTGAAAACCCTTTGTTTAAAATATCAGACCCAATTAGTGAACCAAATGTGCTTGTTTTATAATCATAATCACAATGATTATCATTTCCATAGTAATTATAAAACATGCCATTTATCACATAATACATTTTTATGTATTTTAAAAGTTTTGTGTCATTGTTTATACTTGTTAAATATGTTGAATGATTTGAAAAAACTCTTATATTTGGATTGTTCAATGTATTTATAACAACTGTATAATCTTGTGATAATAATGCAAATATTGTTAAATACATGTTTGACGAAACGATGGAATATATTTTTTGTGTGTTTTGTGTTTTTTTAATATCATACAAATAAAATATTGTTCCTTCTTGTGTTCTTCCTAATCTACCTTTTCTCTGTACTCTACTGGATTCAGATATAATTGATGACACAATACTTGAATCATTATGTTCTGCACTATACATACTGTCTTTTTGAATACCTGTATCTATTACATAATTTAGATTACCAATAGTTATAGACGCTTCTGCTATATTTGTTGCTACCAATATGTACCAATCATATTTAAATGTACCTTGTGTATCTTTTGTTATTTCCTCGAAATCAAATTGCTTTGAAACATTTATATCAACTAATCGTTTGTCTATTTTGCTTGACAATTCTAATGCATAGTCAGACAATTTACTGTGAAATGGAATTGCAATCATATTGTTTGGTGTTGTTGAACCATCATTTAATGTTTTTACTGCTTTTGTAATTTCATTTTTACCGGGCAAGAACAATAATATATTTCCGATTGGTTTATGTTTCAATATATGTGCAACTATTGTTTTATAATCTTTATCAACATGGTGTTCTTCGTATATTTTGTACCTTGTTGTTCTTCCTTTCATAGATATATCAAGTCTTCTATCAACATTAATTCTGTCTATTTTATTTGTTTGTATAAAAGTATTCAATGGATATTTAAGATTATCATTGATGTCTCTATAAAATCTTCTGTACATTGGTTCATCTTTGTCCAATGTTGCACTCACAAGACTTAGTTTTATAGAATTGTGTATATTGCAAATTGGTTTCATACATGTAAGTATCATATCCATATAAATATTGTGTTCATGTGTTTCATCGATAATTACTATATCAAATTTAGAAGAATACGACAAAAATGATGATTTTTGACTAGAAATATTTTGAAAAAACAAACCATCTGTAACAATAATTAAACACAACTCTAATTTTTTAAAATTAGTGTCATTTGGTGTATGTTTTTCGCCTTGATGTTTATATTGTATATAGAAATTGTTTGTTTTTTCATTGGTTTCATAATCATAAATAGGCACACCGAGTTGATTTGATATAGTAATTGCACTATCTTTTACGGGTTTAATTCTTGGAGCAGTACATAAAACAGTACCATTGTTTTTGTAATCAATTGCTTTCAAACAATATAAATACAATAAAGGAATAATAGTAGATTTACCAATACCAGTACCACCAGATACAAACGAAACACGGTTATTAGAATATTTGTGAAAAAATGATACTTGACTTAACCAATTTAGAGCATAAGCATCATACCATGCTGATTTTGAATTGTAAATGAATACATCATTTTTCATATTTTTGTAAGTTGTACCTGTTAGATAATTGTATGAACTTTCATATATATAGTTGTTTTTTTTATCGAATACTGTTTCTTTTAGAATTCCTGATATTTTTTTCAGTCTATCTTTGTCATATTGACTTATGTTTTCATCATTTGTTATTATCGGATTTGGTTTAAAATATGACAATATACCTTTATAAATAAGACATTCAAATACAATATCTACCAACTGTAGTGCAACAGAATATACAATATTTTGTATTATTACATTAGTATTCGCGACATTTAGTATCATATTTTTTCGTCGCATGTATAAATATAGTTTTTTTGTATTAAACCATGACAAATCATTATTATTCATAGATTTGTATAAATGGTCTATAAACATATTTTTGTCATCTTTATATAACGAATTCCAATATTTGTCCATATAAACATATTTGTTATTTACAAATTTTGATACAAAAGCTTCCATACACAAATACACATTATAGTATGATACATATATTGGGCCGTCGTTAGGATATTGTAAAGTACTATTGAATTTTATACTTAATATTAGTGAATGGTGTATTTTATTGTAATACCATGTTTTTTTAAACTTTGATATACATGTGCATAAATATTCTTGCACATAAAAAAGTGGTAATGTATATATGTTAATGCCATCATAACCTTTTATTTTTGCATCATTAACATTGTTGTAATATTTGTTAAAATTATATATAAATATTTTCAATATATCAACTCCTTTATCACTATGTATCACATATTTCCATTTCATTTCAAATGTTTGCAAATCAAATGATTCTAAATCATATATATCGTTGACTATTCTTTCCATAATATATATGACAGGCATTCCTTGTATTTCTTCTATCAACCAATTTATACCATACATAGATGCAACTAAATCATTTCTCACAACATTATATACATCATCTATCTGTAAAATGTTAAGTAAATTTTTATCATTTTTTTGTATAAAAATATTATCATTTGGGTTCCAATAAGAGTACTTGTAATTGTTATTTTTTAAATATTTTTGTGTATTTTTATATAAATTGCTTTCATAATAATTATGTAATGTATATGGTATAATGTCTATCCAATTAACATGTAGTTTATAAAAAGATGTTCGTATCGTTTCCAATAATAGAATATAATTGTGTTCTAAGTGTTCATAGATAAATTTTATATTTTCACATTGTTTGTTTTCTTTTCTAATGCATCTACTGTATTGTATATTACTATAAACAAACAATTCACCATTTTTAATTTCATATATATCACTTAATTTTGTTATATCATGTGTATTTGCATTTTCATTTATATGTGGTAATAACATGTATAACAAACAATCTAAATCACGATAATCGTTTTGTTTAAGTTGTTCCATTAATTCACTTTGCGTGCATTCTATACCAAAAGTACTAATAATAATATTAACAAGATTAATCAAATAATCACACAAAAATGTTTTATCTTGAACGTCTAGTTTAGGAAATACTTTGTCTAAAATATTTTTCTTTATATCATTACCAATGTCCACAAACATATTATATATATATATAATATGTCTCACAATATCAAAAATTCATCAAAATCATTGTACACCAGAAGTTCAAATAATTATAGATGTATTGGTCCTTGCTATCCAGCAAGAACAAAAATAGTACATCCAACAACAATGAACTCAATAACAAACATGAACAATGATTTTTGTCCAGTTTCAGAATGGACAATAACAACAAACAAAAATGGAGAAAAAAATACTGAATTCATCGAACAAGATGTTTGTGTAAATCCAATAAATGCAGAAGATGTGAATAAATATCAAGAAACAAATGTTTATACTCTTGTTGTAAATTTTAATGAAAAGAATTTTTTGAAACATTTGTATAACATTGACACAATGGACAGTGTCATAGAATGGCTAAATGTCAATATTGATGAACCACTCACCACAAAAATTAGAATAATTGATTGTGCTTTTAGTGTTTTTGATATATATTTCATTGATGATATTATCATTGATTGCATTTCAAAATATCTCATAAAATATTTTGCCTACGAACTGTATTACAACATATACACTTACATACATATAGGCGATGATTTATTTGTAAGATATGTCTATCCTCCACAAAATAATCCATCAAGAACTACAAACTTGCACAGTGCCGATAAAATAGTTATTGTAACAAAACATTTAATTGCATCATTTTTTAATCATGATTTTGTAAAAAATACCATAACAGATTATATCAATAAAGAAAAAGAAAATATGAATGACAATGAAAGTCATATTGATAGCATAAAAGATAAATATATCATAGATGTTAAAAATTTTATCTTAAATTCCTTGAGAAAACAATAATATGTTCATAAATTATATATAATCAATGTATAGTCTATTCAACCCTACACCAGTTATTAGTGCTAGTTCATTGGGTACAACTGGCGTAAGTTTGTATAAAAACATATTATCTAAACAAACGAAACAACCAGAAATTATTCCACAAATTTTTACATACGCGACTCCAATTATTTCATCTTCGCAACGAAATAATATTAACGGTTATTACATACCTCCACAATATTATTTGCCTGAAAGTTCTGATTTAAACTACAATGAACAAGCAAGAAATACCATCATAAAATATTTTAGATACAAAACTCTTGATAAATGGTTATTTGGTAGAATGTCCGATATACTATCATATTTCAAAGTATCGGGAAATAAGGTTGAAATTGTCCAAAGTCCTGATAAAAAAAATGTTGAAACTATGAGAGAAACTGATAAAGTGTTAATTGTAGAATTTATCGAACATAATATATTAAGCAGGAGTTTTGTAGCAATTGTAATAAAAAAATATGTTAGTAAATTTGGTGTAAATTGGTATGATATACATAAAAACGAAAAAGTGTTTTGTGATTATATGAGTGAAAAATTGAAAGAATTAATAATTGGTTTAAAATCTAAACATTGATACATTTTATAGTTTTCTATAATATGCATAAATCTATAATTGAAGAATATCTATCTGATCATGAATTTTTTACAAATAAATACAATGGAAAAGTAATAGTTCTAATACAAGTAGGTTCATTCTTTGAATGTTACTCTACTAAATCTCGTGGTCCTGATTTACAACAAATATCACAACTTATAAACATTGTATGTACAAAAAGAGATAAATCTGAACCTATTGTTTCAGAAAAAAATCCTTTTATGATGGGGTTTCCTCTTGTTTCTTCTCAAAAATTCATCAATATACTCATAAAAAATAATTATACTGTTGTGCTAAAAGAACAAACTACTTTGCCTCCTGATCCTAAACGTTCAATAACAAATATATATTCTGCTGGTACATATATTGATAATACTGATATTCAACCTTCATCAAATAATCTTATCGTTGTATATCTTGTCAATGAAAAACAAAGAAACAATAATTATATGTTGTGTTCTGGTTTGTCTTGTATAGATTTAACAACTGGCAAATCCATCATTCATGAAGCATTGTCTTCTTCTTGGGATTGTAATTATGCACTTGATGAAACATTGAGATTTATTAACTCACTCAATCCATCTGAGATAATATTATATACTGATATACCAATCAATCAAGACAAAAACACAAACTACATACAATATCTCGAATTAGACAAATGGAATTATACAAAATACAATGGTTTTGATGTTATATACAATTCTATTAATTATCAAAACACTCTGTTCAAAAAAGTATTCAAAACATCTAGCATATTAACACCAATTGAAGATATTTGTTTAGATACTATGAATTATGCACGTTCTTGTTATGTTGCATTGTTAAATTATGTTAATGCTTGTAATGAACTATTATTGGCTAATATACACAAACCATCATTTTATACAAACTCAAACAGTCTTATTCTTGGTAATAATGCCATTTATCAATTAAATGTTGTTGCTTACAAAAATAATATATTTGGTGATAAGTGTTTATTTGATATTATAAACAAAACATCAACAGCAATGGGTCATAGATTATTGTATGATAGATTAGTATCGCCTCTTATATCAAAAGATAGATTAAATGCCATATATAATCAAACTGAAATACTCATAAAAGATAATAAATACATCCAATTGGAAGAATTCTTAAATGGAATATATGATATTGAAAGACTGCACAGAAAATTAATAAACAATAAACTCAATCCTTATGAATTGGCACACATATATACAAGCATAACAAACACTTTACAACTATTTAACAAAGCAAAAACAATATTATCGTATGTTGTTGATGGTATAGACGAATTAAATAAATCATTAACATCATTTGTGCAATATATAGACAAAACTTATATATTTAACAATTTAAAGAATAGTACATTTAACAACATAATTGATACTTTTTTCAATAAAAATGTGCATAAAGATATTGATGAATTAAAAACAAATCAATTGAATGGTCAAAATATGTATAATGAATTAGCTGTGGTATTGGAGATGTATATACCTGAAACAACAAGAAAAAAAACCCAAACACCAACTAAAAAAATAACAGTAAAAGATGGATATTTAGCATTATCAAAAACAAGAGCACAGATATTGACAACAAATATAGAAAATGTTCATGATATAATTCTACCCAATTACACTATCAAGAAAAATGATTTGATGATTGAAATAAATAAAAGTTCAGCAAAAATTTACTTAAACACACAAACATCAAGTACTGATGAACAAAACAATATTTCAATATTAACATTGAAATATTATAAAGAAAGTATATCACATATTGTTTCTAATTATTCTCATTACATAGAACAAGTAATTGCACATGTTGCACATATAGATTTTATTAAATCAAGTGCAAAAATGGCGGTTATGCACAATTATTCAAAACCATTAATTACAGATGCTTGCAATAGTTTTATAAACTGTACACAATTGAGACATCCAATTATAGAAAAACTGATTGATTATGAATATGTACCTCATGATATAAATATTGGTACAGATGTAAAAGGTATATTATTGTATGGTTTGAATTCTTCTGGTAAAAGTTCAGTTATGAAAGCTATTGGTCTAAGTTTAATCATGGCACAATCTGGTTTATATGTTCCTGCACAAAAATACATATTCAAACCATTTGAACACTTATTTACAAGAATATCTGGTGATGATAATCTGTTTAAAGGTTTATCTTCATTTACTGTTGAAATGATGGAACTAAAAGCTATTATGAACAGAGCAAATGCTAATACACTGATTATTGGTGATGAAATATGTAGAGGTACAGAACATGTATCAGGTAATGCAATTGTTGCTGCAACAATAATTAGATTATCAAATGCAAATGCATCTTTTATATTTGCAACACATTTACATGAAATAGCACAAATGGAAAGAATAAAACAATTAAAAAGTGTTAAATCATTCCATATATCAGTAAAAATATTAAAAGATAATATAGTTTATGATAGACAGTTAAAAGAAGGTTCAGGTGTTCCAATATATGGTGTTATAGTAGCGAGACATATAATACAAGATAGAGAGTTTATAGATTTAGCAAACATGATCAAGAATGAATTATTAGATTGTCATGATGATATAATACCAAAAATAAAATCAAGATACAACACAAAAATAATTATTGATGAATGTAAATTATGTGGTGAGAAGAATAAAAGGATGTCAAATAATCTTGAAACACATCACATCAATTATCAACAAAATTGTGATATAAATGGTTTTGTAATTGATAAACAACATTTGCACAAAAATAATGCATCAAATCTTATTATTTTGTGTAATAAATGCCATGATAAACTACATAATGGATTATTGTCTATAACTGGACATATATTTACATCTTCTGGAAAATCTATAAAACCTTAAATGCAAATATAACAACATAAATACTATTTTCTTTATCTTCAATCATTTTATGTTTTATCTTCAAACCAAGTATATTGTGACGAATAAAATAATCATGAATACATTTAATATACTCTCGGGTTTGTGTATCATATTTATGTACACATTTTAATGTATTGCTAAAAATAAATGTTGTTTCTTCGTTTATTTTTATGTTTGATATATTCATTCCCCATTCATCATCTTCAAATTCTGTACATAATATTGATGGAGGATATTTAGTGAATGTATTTATGACAAAGGTTTTATAATCTTGCAACGATTTTATATGTTGTGTATCAATTGTATCATACAACAAAGTGTTGTATAAATTAATGTTGATCTTTTCAAGGGCTATATTCATATATTTAAATATATGAATTTATTTATTTAGTGTGTCGTTTATTCAAAGTGTTAATTATTTTTTCCAATTCAGATGCTCTTCCATCAATTTCAGTTTTTTTCTTTATATGTTCCAATTCTGTATTAAATTTGTGCATTTCTAGTTGTTTTATAACTTCTTCTATATCCTTTTTAACACTTCTCATATTGTTATTATATACCTTCTATTTCATTTCTTATGTTATTTATTTATCATTTTTTTATATATGTTCCCAATATTAATATTTGTGTTTATATTGATTGTTTTGTATGTATTATCGAAAAACAAAAAACAATCTTTGAATAATAAAACAGATATTGTTCCAGAATATGTCAACCATGATGAAATACATACTGAATTTATAAATCTGTACAATGATAGTGTTAATAAACCACAAAATGCATCATATAATTATGATTTAATGATACAAAAATTAAGAATGATGCAAAATAATCTTAATTCATTAACATTTACTTATGACTATGTTTTATACAATAAACAAATCAATGAACAGATATATAAATTACAGACACATTTACAAGATTACATAAACTCTACATTTGATATTGCACAAGAATATAACAGAAACAACATATATGCTGATACTAAATTGATACATCCTACAAATTTTCCAAAAGGTTTAAACTATTATGATGATAAAGAATTATACTGATTATGCATGAACTCTCATTATATTTATATTATTGACAAGATTAACATTATAACCAGTACCTCCAGTGTTTGTATTTGTTCCAGATGCTGTCCATCTTAAAACCATATTATTTCCTCCAGAACCATTGTAATAAAAATAATTAACACAAGACATTGTATATCCACCTGATAGATTTGTCCATGTATCTTGTGAATTGCCTATATTTGTACCACTTGATACTTCTGTTAGTTGTATTATACCCGATTGGGCATTTAAATAATAAGTATAAGAAATCATATATAAACCTGCTGAACTTGATGATCTTGTATATTGTAAATAAGAATTCAATGATGTAGATGATTGTGATAAATATACAATTGGTGATATGTTAATTATGTTTAAACTACTTGATCCTGATGATGCCCAACCATTCACTGGAGTTATATTTGTTAATGTTGCACTATAATTATTTGCACTTGCTATTGGAATAACAACTGTTGCACTTGGCAAATTTGTCATACTATCAACATAATTTTTAGTTGCAACATCTTGTGCATTTATAGGTTCTGCTGTTCCTGTTATTCTATATAAATTTTGCATACCTATATCACCATGCATTAAACCACCTGATATTGGCAAGAAACTTTCTACTTTTAAATCTACATAGTTTCTTGTTGCTGCATCATATTGTCCTATCAACAAATCTCTTGGATCGTTTAAATTTATAACACGTGCAAAATTCATATCAATATCACCTGCACCAGTCATTGTTCCACCTGATAAAGATAAATATGTAGTTCCAACCGTATTTAATGCACTTGTCAATTGTTGTTTTGTTATTGCATCTGTATTATTTGTTCCATCACCCATATTTGTTAATTTGAAACCTTGCATATCTATATTACTACCAATAGCACCAAGAGATAATGATGATAGTTGTGAATAATTAACTGCATCTGTTGGATTTGTACCATTTGCTAATCCGGTTATTTTGTTATTTCCCATATCTATAACCCCTGTCATTGTTCCTCCTGATTTTAAAAGTTTTGTTGTATCATTTGATACTAAATTATCTACATAACTCTTATTAGTTGCATCAGTTGATAATGTTGGGTTACCAAGATTAACTATTTTGTGTGTATCAACATCTAAATCTGCTAACATAAAATTAGTTCCATCTGTATGTAATTGTTGATTTATCGCTGTTGTTAATTGACCAAATGTAGCACCATCACTTGGATTAACACCATTTCCCATATTTATTATTTTGTTTCCATTTATGTCTACATCAGTTGATAAAGAACCTAAACTAACACTTGCTACTAAATCATCAACATAAGATTTTATAGCCACATCAGTTGGTTGTATCGGATCAGGCAAATTAGTTATAGTAAATGTACTCATATTTATTGCACCATTCATAAAACCACCAGATATTGGTAAATAATTACTTATATAGTCAATAACAAATTGCAAACTAGTTGCTTCTGAACTTATCAATGGTAAAACTGGCAAACCTGTTATACTATTTCCATTCATGTTTATATTAGAACTAAATGCACCACCACTAGAACTAATAAAATCACTCAATTGTGATAAATTAACTGCATCTGTTGGATTTGTTCCTGCTTGTAATCCAATTATTTTGTTATTGTTGAGATTAATTCCTGTGCATGATATAGTGTTTGCGGATATATTGTTATTTGTCAATGTAAATATATTATCATTATTAACTATTTGTACATCTTGTAACAAACTGCATGATGTTGATATGTAGTTTGTTGATAATAAATCAGTTGTTGTTGTTGGATTATTTATAAGACTTAATTGTGATGTTAATATTTGTTCAGAGTTATATAAATGCATAACAATATCACCATCACATGAACTTCCTGTTTGAATATCTATATATGCATCTTGTTCTACATCAACATTATTATGAACAATTCTTATGTTTTGCATCAACTGATCATTATTTGTTGCATATCTTGTATTTTGTGATACATTTATACTTATTGATGTTCTTGATTTAGATACATTTAAATCTATATACTGACTATAACCTGTATTTATATCATTCATCACAATTGTCATTTTTGATATAAAATTAACAAAAGCATTACCACTTGTACATACTGCTATTCTCCACCATGATAAACTTGGAGAACCAATTGAGAAATTTGATGATTGTTTTAGAAAATTGTTGTTGATGCTTCCAGATATAGTAACATCACCCGTAACAGATAAACCATTCAATGCATTCATAATACCTGACACATTTGTATCACCAGCAACAGATAAACCACCAAGCGTAGATATACTATTATTAGCCGTACTTTGTATATTTATCTTGCCACCTATGTAAGCATCTAAAAGAATACCCAACCCCCCATTTGATGTTATACTTCCAGTACTTGATGATGTTGAGTTTGTTGTGTTTGTTGTTACAATTCTTCCTGTATTGTTTATATCATCATTTACATACAATAAACCCTCCATTGACAATCCACCTGATGTACTGATACTTGTTGAACTGGTGTCTACAATTGTTAGTTTATTTATAGTTGATGGTGAATTTGTAGTTAAACCTCCAGTTAATGATATATTTGCACCTGACAAATCATTTATAACCAAATTTGCACTTTCTCTAATTGTTGGTAATGCATTGTCATCATTTGAAATATAAGAAAGTATAAAATCTTGTGTTAATTCTCTAAATAATAGCCCTGAATATGTTTTTGAATATATTTCATAGATTGTACTTGAATTTGGAATAACTGACCAATCGGATGACACTGTTGCTACTTTTGATGTTCCATCATAATCGGTGATTATGTTTTTAGAACCGATTATAGATGTTGGTATATCATTTGTTATTACTATGTACATACCATTATAAAAATCATTTATGTTTGATGATGATGAATGAAGAGTTATAGATGAAGTAGCTCCCCCTTGTGCAGTATTAGAAACAAAAGGTACATCATTATTAATAACATCATCCATCCAACGCTGAACAATAATACCTGAATCTTTTGAAGCCAAAGGTGATGCATTGACAGTTATTATATTGTCTGGTATTAATACAGTAGTTGTATTTACCGAACTCTGTACACCTTGAACATATAAATTATTGCATGTTATATCTCTTGATGAAGATATAACCAATTGTGAATTAACATAATACCCTTGAGAACCAATATAATTGTCAGATCTAATACCACCAACAACATGCAAAGCAGAAGGAGGATTATTAGAATAATTGTATGGAGTATTATTATTTATTTTCACAACACCATCTATTATTGCATTACCTTCAATACCAACACCACCAGCAGTTGTAAAACTACCATCAGAACTTGATGTTGATAAAGAATTATTTGTTATTGATACTTGACCCGATATATCACCACCTGTATTTGAAAATATAGATGATGCAATATTATCAACATACAGTTTTGTTGATGCATCACTGTCATCGGTTGGATTGGATAAATTTGATATTCTATTATTATTCATGTTTAGAACGCCTTGCATTTGTTCATCACCATTTCGAGATAATTTAGTATTACTTAATACTTCAATTGCTCGTGAAAATGCATTCATGTATTCATTTGAAAAATTAGCTATGTTTGAAGACATTTAAATATATATTTTGTATGTTATTAATTATTTACCCACATATTTTATAATGAACATAAATAAATCATTAAATTTAGACGAACTGTATAGATTAATATCAGATTATCCATTGAAAACATATACGCCAGCAATTTCTACACAAATATTGTACGATGATATATTTGTACACAATACCAAAGGAAATAGAACAAAACAAATGGAAGATGATGTGCGTAATATAATTATTAGAAGACTTGGAAATATAGATATAGGCACAGGTATAGACAATTATGAAACGCATAAATCTACACTAAGTTTGTCTGATGAAAATATAAGTAAAATAATTGAAGCCTACAAAAAATACTACAAAAAAAAAACAGGCAAAGATTTAAACATTGAATCAAATTTAACAAATCCTTCCATGTACGAAAATTTAAATGAGATGAACATTTATACAAAAAAAATGTACAATGACAACAGACAAGATTTTAGTTATAATACTAATCAAACACTAAACATAAATTTCATTGATTGTCTCATATACACTAATGTGAAAATTATCACATTCAGTGATACTATGGAAATAACTAATAAACATAATAATGGTCCTATAACATCTTACACACAATTATTCAAACTAGTAACAAAAAATAAAAAACAATTAACACAAGATAATGCTGATACATTTTCAAGTCAATTAGTTAGTTATATCAATGAAATTACAAATAATATAAAGTAGTATTATATAATCATGGATCCAAGTGACAAATTAACAAAATTTGACAAATTCATTCCTTATGTTGTTATATCAGTATTATTATCAATACTGGCATATATATATATCTTATCTATTGGAAAGATGGCTAAAGAAGATAATCCACTTTATTTATAAGTACATCAAAAATCAAGTAATAAATAATTCGTTTATGTTTTTTGCATACATTGAATCATAATAAGATTTTGCAATACTTAGCATATTATTTTTTAAATCATTTATATTTATAGGCTCTCTTCCTAATTCTCTTAATAATGTATTTATCAAAATAAATGCATCATTGTAGTATTTATTCCAATTTTTAGTATCTATTTTCATATCTATTGTATCATTGATGAGTGCAAATGAAATCATGCACAAAATATCTTTATTAGAAAATTCACCCCACATGTATTTTATGTTAGATTCGTGTTCGTTGTTTATTATTTGTCTTATTTCATAATGTTCCATCATATTTAACATGATATTTCTTAAATATATTATGCTATCTAACACAATATATTATTATTTCAACTTTTATATATAATATAATCATGACTGATAAGCAACAAATACTAGTCCCTATTACATGTATCGCCAAGTTAATACTATTACAATTCAAATCAGATGATACAAAACTATCTTTTCGTAATTATAGTATGCATTATGATGATCCATTTGACAAACCTTTTTATTTGATCCAAAGCATTGAAAGAAGATTTAGAGGAGATAATAGAGAAGATGTATCTATTCTAAACAGTGCCATAATTAATTACATTGAATGGTACATTATAAACCCAGATATGAAAAATAACAAAAAAATGCATGATATATTCAAACAATTGCTCGCTTTATCAGTTAAAGGTCTAATAAAACTTAAAAATACTTATATAAAATGCAGTAACAAAACATGTTGTGTTATACTCACTTTGCAATATTATATAAATATCATCAATAATGTTCTAATCAATGACAATATCAAGTTTATTGAACATATACCAACAAAAAATACACCAAATGAAGATAATAATCTTATCAACATGAATAGTGTTCAAAAAATATGGAATGATGAAGAAATAAATGAAATGTACAATGATATAATGTACTGTTTTGATGAAGATTTAAATGTTAAATGTGTAAATACTTGCTTCATAAAATCAAAAATTAAAGGTTTGTATAATATTCTAATGATTAAAGATGACAATTTTACAGAACTAATAAAATTATCACTCGCCAATTCTTGAATAATATCTATACAAGGTTTTATACTCTAATTGTGTAAATAAATGCTCCAATTGTTCTTGTGTATATGACCCCCCAGATTGTTGTTTAAACAGTTTATTTATAATTAATGTGCTCGCCTTTACAGGTGATTTTTCATACTCGGTTATAAAACTATTAAGAACTGATACTACAAGTGGCTTCGTTGATTTGGGAATTTGATTATATTCAGCAAATGATCTTATAGTATCAATAATTACTTTATCGATAGATTTTATAAAATTGATAATATGTGTTTTAAAATATATGTTGCACAAAAATGACACAAACAAAACAAAGTTTTTTTCATCATTTTCTGATCTTATATTTTCTAAACTTTCAACAAAATCTTCGTAATAATTATCTAAATCACTTTTCAATTGTTCTAAATTTCCTTTTTGGTTTATGTTAATTGTTTCGTTAATTGCATCTTTAATACCATTTTCTACTCTATTTGAATACCATAACCTTACTATAGGAACATAAAATAACATTTTTAATTGTGGCATAGAACCTACCACTGTTACTGTACTTTTTGTTATTATTTTGGTGAGTTTTGTTTTAATCATTTTCTCTACATCACTTATCATCGTTATAGTGTTTTTTATTTTTGTTTCTTTGTTTTCTTCTTTTTTTATTTTGTTAAATGTGTATTTCATTTTATCTTTGAATATTTTTTCTAATTCATTCATAACATCATAAACAATTTTTGCCACTAAACACGATGAACTTGCACTAAATATTCCTCCTTTACATGATTCTTTTTTAAATTCTTTAACTGCTTTAAATATATCTTGCCTCGTTATATTGTTTGTAACATTCAGTTTGTCATGTTTTTGCACAGGTAAAGTTTCTTGATTTTGTTTATTTATATTTGTTGTTTCAGTCAGTTCATTTTGAATTGTTTTATTTATATTTGTTGTTTCAGTCAGTTCATTTTGAATTGTTTTATTTATATTTTCATTCATTATTTTACTTATATTTTCATTCACTTGTTTGTTTATAAATGCACCTAACGATCCATCAATATATTCTTTTATTGTTTTTTCTATTAATTCTATGATGACTTTTTTAATATTTGCATTATTCATATATATTCTGTTGCCAAAATTGAATATATAACGATATATGAAGTAAATAATATATATACACAAAGAATGCCAAAAGTAATATCAGATATAAAAGACTTTTCAACCAAAATCAACAATAATATTGATTTTGGATACACATGTGATGATTTTCAATTATATGCATTTAATTCAATAGAAAACAACATTGATGTGTTAATTACTGCACATACTGGTTCTGGAAAAACAACAATAGCCGAATATGCTGTTATAAACACAACTAGAATACTTAATAAAAAAGTAATATACACATCACCTATTAAATCATTGTCTAATGAAAAATACAATGATTTTAAACACAAATATCCTGATTTAAATATTGGTATAATGACAGGTGATAATAAAATAAATCAAGAAGGTAATTGTGTTATTATGACTGCTGAAATATTACGAAATATGTTGTTTCTAGATACACAATTAATAGATTTAGAATGTGTTATTCTTGATGAAGTGCATTATATAAATGACATAGATAGAGGTAAAGTGTGGGAAGAGATTATAGTATTATTACCCCAACATGTTACACTTGTAATGTTGTCTGCAACAATAGACAATGAGATGAGTTTTGCACAATGGGTATGTAATACAAGAAATAAAAATATTAGTCTTATTTCTACATGTTTTAGAAAAGTGCCACTTGTTCATACAATATTTGCTAACAATAAACTACATAAAATATTTGATACAAATGACAACATTTTTATACAACACAACATACAATATGATGTAAATAAAAGCCCATTTGATAAATTGAGAACATGTATTAATTATTTAATAAAAAATGATATGAACCAAACAATATTTTTTGTATTTTCTAAGAACAGTTGTGAAAAATATGCACATTCGTTATACAATATAGGTCTTGGTTTAGTTGATAGTGATGAGATTATAAAAATAAACAACATATTTAACCTTTATATGCATAAAAACAATTATAACAAAATATATGAACATCTTGAACAGTATAACACAGTATTAAAACTTGTAAATATAGGTGTATGTTTTCATCATTCAGGTCTTGTACCAATATTGAAAGAAATAGTTGAATTGTTGTTTAAAGAAAAATTAATAAAAATATTATTCGCAACAGAAACATTTGCTGTTGGTGTAAATATGCCAACTAGAACAGTTGTTTTTACAAGTTTAGAAAAACCAACCAATGGAACTAAAAGATTATTGACTTCAAGTGAATATAAACAAATGAGTGGTAGAGCTGGTAGGAGAGGTGTTGATATACTTGGTAATGTTATAATATTGCCTTTGTATGACGAATATGACAATATAACATTAAAAACAATAATAACAGGAAAATCAAATTACATACAATCAAGATTATCAATTGATTATTCTTTTGTATTAAAATGCACATTAGCAAATAATGATATTATGAGCAAAACATTGTATTATAAAGAACATCAAGAACACATTGAAGGTATGGTTGTTGATATAAACAGATTATCACAACAAATAAAACATTTAAACACAAATACAATATATGACAAACTCATAGCATTTGAGCAAAACACAGAGTTTAAGAAAACAAAAAAACAATTGGAAGAACACAAAAAACTGACCAAAAACATAAATAAAACAGATTACAACATATACAAAGAATACAAATCACAGATTGATATATACAATACACTGGTGTATAAACATAGTATATGTACTAAATATATAAACAATCAAACAAACAAAGTGACACAAATATTGAAAGAACTTGGATATATAAATACTGAAAACGAATTAACAGTAAAAGGTAAAATAGCATCACAAATAAATGAATGCAGTTGTTTGATAATGACAGAGCTTATAATAAGTGATATATTTGATAATATAGATATACATGAATTGGTTGGATTAATAGGTTTGTTTGTTGATGATGGCAAAGAGTATGATACAATAAACAATAAAGTTATGAATGACAATAATGTTATAAAAATTCACAATATAATCAATCACATTAAGGATATAGAAAGTGTATATGACATAGATAATACCTATATATTGAATTATGATTTTTATGAGTATGCATTTGAATGGAGTAAATTTGGTACTAATTCATTTGAGTGTTTGGGGACATTTGTTAGACAAATGTTGAAGATAAACAATATATTAAACAATGTTACAGTCCTTCTAGAACAATGTGAGAAACATCATAATATACCTAAAATAGTATTGAGCCAGAAAAGCATTATAAAAGAATATGTAAATACATATAGCCTTTTTTTATAAAAATTGAAAATATACATATATTGATGTATTTATTATAAAATACATCAACCTAAACAATCAAACAATCAATCAATCAATCAATCAAAAATGCAAAAACAACTTTCAAGAGCAACAATTCTCGCAAAAAATGACAAACTCGCATTGGACTTATTGGCAACAGTTGAAACAAATTATTGTTTGCCCAATTTGTTATCACCCTATGGGTGCACAGGATTTACTGATATTAATGTTCTGGATGCACTTGTAAAAGTGTTTGTTGAACATTATAACATCAGCAGAGAGAAAGAATGTAGAGAGATTTATCCAGTTTGGAGAAACAAAGTGATTTACTATTACAATTTTCTTGCAAAAATCTTTGATAGCTCTTATTCTGAAAAGAGTAACAGTTCTTTTAAGGTTTTAGAAAAATTCGAACAATTGACAAAACATGAACATTGTTCAGAAAATGATGATTTAATAACAAGGGAATTATTGGTCATTATTCGTTTGTTACAAAAGAATAATTCGACTATTAATTGTGACTTGAACCTCGAAGTTGCAAATATCTTCAACTCATGCAACAACGAAAACACGGTTCATTTAGAAATTGAAGGATGTTGGGAGGCAAAACTTTCAGCTTACTGTGAGTTTTACAATGCCAACTCATTTGGTTCCATATATCCATCATGCGATGTTAAGCAAGTCACTGAAATTGCAAGAAAAAGAATGATTTGAAAATCATGCTTTTTTCCTTTTTTTATCAAAGATAAAAATTGAAATAATACACATATTGTTTATTTATGTTTATTGTTGAGAAAGAAATAATAACTACATACGGTATTTGCAAAATATTATGTCTAATGATATTTCACAAATAATGCAAAATGTTATAAGTAGATATGTATTTATTAATATTCATACAAAAAACAATGTATATTTAAATGATGATTGTGTAAGTGAAGATATAGCAAAACAAGCACATAAACTATATATGGGAAAATATAAAAACTATGATAAAAATACATGGATAGAAAAAATACACAAATATTGTGCTTTATCTAAAAATGATATATTATTGTCAAAAGAATACAATAAATATGGTTTTCCAGATCCTGATAGAATATGTAAAAAATTCGAAAATATGTGCAAAAAATAAGATTATACTTTGTTTATATATTAATGATACTTATACTATTGTCTATACTTATCATACTCATAATTCTGGATGTTTATACCAAAGATAATGATGAATATATGGATGTATCATCGTTAAATACTTATGATTTATTAAAAAGTGCATTACAAACAAATAACATTAACGATATAAAACTATTGTTGCCAAAAATAATAATGATGCAAGAAACTAAATACAAATATTATGCAAATATCAATGACTATCTAATTATGCCAAATAAAACAACAATTGTATCTTCAAATAGTAATGTGTCTGGTGTTGTTGTAAGTATTTTGTATGCAATGGATACTAAATATGTTGAAGAACTTGTTAAAGGTATAACCAAACCATATATAAAATATCTTGATGAAAAATTATTAATAATGAGTAATGAAGGAGCATTTGTGTGTCAAAATAATTGTTCAGAGGTTCAAACACATTACACAAATCTTATGTTGTTTAGAAAATCTTTGGATAATTTAATTCAAATGCCTTATTCATACAAAACTGATACTTTTATGTCAATAGTTTTTTTATCTATTATTCTTGCTAATGTAGCATCAATAGAATTATCACAACAATACCCAGATATTGACATTGCAAGAAAATGTTTGAGCAAGAGTTTTGATATAGAAAGCTATTTAATATCAATGTCTTGATGTGTATTGTATAAAAAAATGAAATAAAATAGATATATGGTGATTATTTTTAACCATCATATAAAAACAATAAAAATAATGTTGTCAAAAATTACACTAAATGATAAACCAGCAATCAATGTATGTATAATTGGTCCAGTATCAACAGGAAAATCAACCTTATTGAATGCTATATGTTTGTCTAATTATGCACCAACAGCAATGACACGATCAACAAGCGAAATTAATATATATTCAGATGTTGGTTCTAATGAAAACACACTATCACAAAAAGATATATATGAACACAATAGTAAAAGTGATACAATATTTACCAATTCAGATATTGGTACTGATGATTTTGTATTAAAAGAAAATCTGTACAATGTTGATAAAAATAGATTTTTTTCGTGCGACAAAAATATTGGAATTCGAGTTAGTGACACACCAGGGATATTTGATGCAAATAAGAAAGTAACAGAATGTGTTATGCAATGGTTCAAAGATAATGCTAAATATTTAGATATTGTAATATATTTAGTAGATGGTGATAATGCTATGAATTCACAACAACAAGTTGAAATATTAGAGTTTTTAGCATCAACAATAAAATCAGAACAAAATCATGCAAGATTGATAGTGTTAATAAACAAAATAGATGATGATGCTGATAGTGAAGAAAGATCAGCATTATTGACAAAAGCAAGAGATATAATAATAAAAATACAAACAAAACATGAACTAAGAGGTAAAATAACAGCGGATCTAAATTTAGTTGATAAACATACTTTGAACGAATATATAAAAGATAAAAGTGATAGTTTTAATTTGCAAATACCTACTGTTCAAATATATGACAATATCATTTGTGTTAGTGCATTAACTGGATATATTGTTAATTATTTTCTTACACACAAAACTGTTGAAGGTTTAACAATAGGACAAATCAAAACACTTGTGGCTTCTGCTATGGGTTTGTTATATTGGAAAAATACATTCACAGATATACCTTTAAACACAAATAAATTGAAAGATGAACATTATACAAAAATAAACACTGTTATGCACACAAACATAGAAACAATAAAATCTATTGCACAAAATGCAAGTATAAATGGTTTGTTTGATTATTTGAACAGTATATTGTGCAATGACAGTGACGGATTTTATATGGAAAAAATAAACAGATTAGTTCAAGACGAATTAAATGCATACAATGCTAAACAAAACATAAATATTGAAGACAATAGACATTTAACAGATATTTTGTTTAATATTTATGTAAATATGAATGAATTAGGAATAGAAGATAAACAAACAAGTCAACTATCAAGACATTTAATTAATTTGTTCAATTCAAGAACAGAGTGGTTATGTGAATTGACACCTTTTGAAGATATACATAAAAATGGTTTGTATGTTATAAAATCATTACCAGAGTATTTAGATGATTATTTTAAATACAAAACTGTTCTAAAAACAAAAATATGTTTTAATGATTTCGTTGTAGATATAAACGAACCAATATTTGATATACTATGTGTTTTGATTGATATATTCATTGTGCATGAAGATAAATTATATTCAAAAAATGATATATATGAATATGTATTAGAACAATTGACTAATAAATATGCATATGACAGTTTTAAAAAATCTGATAGAAAAATATGCAAAAATAAATCTTTTGAAGATTACAAAAAATTCATGATAAAAGTCAATGGATATGAAAATATACAACATGTAGCTAAAAAACTATTGTTATTACAAATATGTGATAATTTGTTATTGTCAAATTCTTTGTTGATTAGTTTAAACAATACTAAAAAAGTAATAAACACCAACAATACAACAATAAAAGAATATGTTAAAACAGACATGAAATACTTGACTGAAACAGAAGCAAATTTACCATTGGCTGATGTAGCAACAGAAGGAATTCCTGCTATAAATAAGGTTGCTAAATCAATGCACGATACTATAAAGTGTATAAATACTAATTATTCAACATATAACACAAAAACCACTGAACATATAGACAAGTTAAATGAATGTGTAAAGATGATAAACACAATGCGAACAGACAAAACAGATATAAATGTATTAACAGAAAAATTTGATAAATTGTTTGTTGTGTTTAGCAAAGAAGGATATACAGAATATATGAAACTGAATACATTATATGAATATCACAAAGCATATCTTGTTAAACTTGACAGTAAACTTGCTTATGTTATAAAAATATGTTTAGATGCATTTGTATCTAAACATTTAACAGATGAATTGATTGTCAAAACATTGGCTATCCCTGATAAGGAATGGGACAATATAATGAACGAATATATCAATATGATTTAATTTATACTTATAATAAAACACTATAAATAATAAATACCCCCAATATTGTTAGTATGACAATATATATCCAAATATAATTGTTTCCTTTATGTCTCTCAATGTTATGCACAAGTTTATCAAAATCCTCAAGTGTATTTATTGCACCAATTGATATTCTTTTACATGTATTTGTTTTATAATCAACACCACACACATTTAAATTGTTTTCTAACTCTGTATATCTACAATCAACTGAATTGTTTATAAATCTATGTATTTTCTGTTTCATAACATCCATATCAAAATTAATATCATGATGTTCTTTATTGCTATATAAACATGTATATATGTGATATTTGCTCGGAAATATTCTTAAATATTTGTTCATGTTTGCATCATTATCTTTGTTTGTTCTAAGAATATCTATATTTCTTAAAACAATCTCAACAGGTACATATTTTTGATTTTTATATATTTTCATTTCCTCATTTGTATCACATATATGTTCTATCAATTTATATAAACACATAACCATTGCTACTGCTCTATCAGATGACACACCAGAACGTATGTGATCAAGATTTAACAACTCAAAATATACAGAATGTTTTCTGAAATAATCAATAACAAAAAAATCTGACATCACAAGCTCATCTTTGCCATATTTATGTGTTATGTTCATGTTAGTGTTATCAAAACATCTACCAATTGTTCGTTTATATGCCTTATCATCAATTATATATTTGTCTTTAGTTTTGTTTATAAATTGCAAAGTCCCAGCATAAGGAGATTTAGGTATATACAAATCTGAACATTTTATTATTCCATGCCATTGTCTCTCATACAAATTACTATGGTTAATTATAAACACTTTATTCGCAGTTTTGTTTAATCTATCAATTGTCAAATAATCATTATAACCTATTGCACATCTATGTGAATCTCTATACAATATATGTTTCGGTCTTTGTATTTCTCTATCATGATATTTATAATCAGATTGTCTCATAATTATATATCTGATTATATTGCCTATATAACCATCTGTTATATATCCTCCTGTTTTTTCTCTGAACACACTATTTTTTGAAAATGAATATATCAACATAAAACAATCTTTATCACATCTTAACAAACAATCAACAAGTTTTTCCTTACAATTGTTATATTTGTATGTATCTATTTTCTTTAATTCTTTCATTTTGTTGTCTAAATATGTTCTCATAATTGTTTCTTTGTCTTTCTCATAATCATAATATTCCCAAACAATATCACTCATATTTAGTTGTGATGCATCAATTTTATCATAATATTCATTCATCATATAATCATCCAAATACAATCTAACATTTCCATTGGGGAAATAATACTTAAATATACATATTTGAACCAATAATGTATGTAAATATCTTTTTGTCCATTTATATATTTCATTTTGTTTGTCATCATTGATATAATGATTTCTCATAAATAATGATGATACTAATGTTGGTGCATCGTGATTATATGTAAATGTAGTGTTTAAATCAAACCCACATCTTTTAAGTGTTAATTCATTTTCTCTTGCTTTTAACACATTTATATGTCCATAATTGTTATATTCTTCTTCTTGATATTTTGACATACCTATATATTAATTACTGAGTAAATTAATAATTTCGTCTTGTATGATACATACATACTTATCATTAGTAACAAAATCACCATGTTCGCATTCATAGCTCTTAAATGGTATATTCATGTTTTTCAAGTTTCTTTTTTGCATTTGCGGATCATAATATATATCTTTATCACTTATAATCACATACATATTTTCATGATTTTTTATTATAACACTAGAACACCATACCATAGTTTTTTTTGCATAATACTGTAACCATATATCTTTTATTAAATATCTATCAACAACAAAGCAAAATGATGCTCTATTTTTAAAACTATAATTACCATCAATACAATCATTTTCATTTTTGTCACAATTTTTTACTTGATTAATGCATTTCATTGTTCTTCTGCATTTTATACTTATTCTTCTCTGAACTTGCATCAAAACATTCATAAAACTAATAGAATCAATCATTATTTTTTTATTAACTGTTTCTGGATACATGTTTATAAAACTTGCACCCATCAATGAACCAAAACTATGACAAATTATATTTATTTTTGATATATTCATACTCATCAAATATTTATACACACTCTCACAAAACTTTATAACTGATGTACTTAATCCTTCTTTAGCATTACCAGATATATCCGGTATTTCAACTAATATTATTTGTTTAGATACTTCATCCAAACGCTTTATAAATGAATAATAAGGCATAACACCAACACCCATACCGTGAATAAATACATTAACTGAACCTGAATCATTGTTACAATATTTGTTATATATCACAATACCAGTATTTAATCTGTATAGACTGTATCCATCTTTTGTTATTTTCATATAATTGTGTATATGCCACCAATTTAACATATAACTAACTATAAAAGGTCTATATATACACACATAATCATTTGATCCCATACCTCTATAACTATAATACACATCATTTGTCAAAAACTTATGTTCGAGAGTGTTTTGTATTATCATCATTATATCATGTGTTTTTGTACTAAAATCACGAACACCAAATGACAATTCGCATGTTAATAAATTATTCACATAACACAATACAGAACAATAAGTTAATTCTTTATATGACATACCAAAAAATGCATATTCTATGACAGCTATTAAATTTTCTTTTGATAATTGTGTTAAATATTTCTCAATATGTGAAAAATATTCATTGGCTATTATGTTAAGTTTTAGCTTGTTTTTTGTATCTGTTTTAAACACTTTTATGTTTTCACTTTTGTAATGTTTAGCTTTGTGCTTTATACATCTATATTTTATGTAATTTAATATCTCTATTATTGGCAATAATGGTATTTGGATTATTTGACAAAAAATACGAAGATTATTATTACTCTTGTCTATCTTTTTACATGTGTATATTTCTTTGTCAAGTCTATTGTAGGTATTGTTGAATTTGAACATATAATATATTTATATAAATAAAAATTTGTCCATGATCATTGATGCTAAGGTATAAATAGATACACCAAGTATTATCACAAATATCCATATATTTATCATCAACATAACATAGTCTTTGTTGGTGTCAAGTGTTTTGTTTCCATACAATTTATCAATATTGTATTTAGTTTCAGAAAATCTGTTGTTTATAAAAAAGATTATCTCAGCACACAAAAAATATGGTATTACTATTGTTATACATATATAGGTAATTATTAACGCAATTGGCATTGATAATACGAATAACAATGTATATTTTGTATATTTATTCACATTTGTAAATAATGTTTCATGTTCTTCATCTATATTTTGGTTCCTAGTGTAATTAAGAAAAGATTGTTTTATTGGTTCAATTGTGTTATGTGCGATACTGTTTAATCTTGATTTCGTCATATCTATTTCTGTTTCATCTTCATGTTCCATATTTACTGCTTCAAGAGACATATCATTTATATAGGGAAATCCTGATGTTTCATCTTCAAACAATGAATATTTTGCTTCCATTTGTATATATTTGATTTGATAAATACATGTTTGTTATTTATCTTTTTTTCAATTTTTATAAAAAAACTGAAAAATACATGATATAGTATATTATCTATATAGAACACAATAAAATGCAAATAATAGGTATAACAGGAAATAAATACCATGGTAAAGATACTATCGGTAATTATCTAAAAAACAATTATGGATATATAACATTATCATTTGCACAACCAATTAAAACAATATGCAGAGAATTATTATCATTTGATGATGAACAATTATATGGCAATAAAAAAGAAACACAAGATAATAGATGGTTTGATATAACCCCAAGAGAATATTATCAATTTATTGGTGATTTGTTTAGAAATAATATGCGTTATATAAATGCCGATTTTGGTGATGATATATTTGTATTGTCTTTAAAACAGAAAATACTGAGCATATTAGAAAATAACCCGAATCAAAAAATAGTTATAACAGATGTTAGGTTTGTAAATGAATATGAAATGATTAAATCTTTAGGTGGGTCTATATGGAGAGTATCTAGACCTGAATTAGTAGATAATGATGATTTGCATATATCTGAAACAGAACTGAACATGCTTAATCCTGATTACAAATTGCTGAACAACAAGATAGATGAATTGTATAAACAAATCAATGATTTAATGAGCAAAAATTAATTTATGCACACTATCTTTATAAATGAATCCTGAAGAAGAAATAGTAACAAAATACATCACAAATAGTGGATTTTATAATTTTGGAAACACTTGTTACATGAATTCTTTGTTGCAGTGTTTTTTTAGCATAAAAGAATTGTACTGTTTTTTTCATCATAAAAAATACTTGGAAAACAATGATTATATTGAATTTGAAAAAAAACAAAATGAAAAAACTATGTGTTATATTTTTCACAAACTGATCAAACACAAAACAAAAGCAATAGAATATTTAAAACTTATACAACCTGTATTTGATAACGAGAATTATAAATTTAAAAAAGAGTTTGTTGTTAACACACAACAAGATGTATATGAAACGTACGGTCTTTTTTTTCAGATATTTAATTATGAACTTGGAAATGATAATTATTTTAAAAAACTGTTTGAGTTTAAAACAACGGATACTGTTGAATGTAGTGTTTGTGAATATAAATTTGATTCGAAAGTAACCGAAAATATTATAATTGTGTGTTGTGACAATGAAACAGATGATTTAAATCATTTGATACAGGAATACAGTAATAATAAAATTTTAGATGATCCATGTAGACATTGTGATGAAGATAAAGATATAAAAGGTAATATCATAACAAAAAAAAATATAGAATTAACTGGTGATGTTATTATTATATTTTACAACAGGACACAAAATAATGAAACAAATATAATTAAGATGAAAAATACGCTTAAATTTCCTATTGACGATTTTGAGATAAACAAACAAAAATATAATTTAATTGGTGTCATTTATCATATTGGTAGTGATTATACAAGCGGACATTATGTTGCAAGATGTAAAAGCTTGTTTAATAACAAATGGTATGAATATAATGATAGTGTATCAGTAAAAGAAATTGACCCCTTAATACGTGATATGTCGTATAGTTTGGATAGAGGTGATGCTTATATGCTTTTTTATAGACGCAAATAATTTATAAAAATATGTCTTCATCCATGTACTAAACTTGCTAATACCTGAAAAAATGCAGAATAACTATATAATTTAAAATTTTATGTTTTGTGTACATTTTATATATGAACACTGACACAGCAATACAAAAATATATTAAGGATAGTGGATTTATTAATAAAGAAGGTATTTGCTATATGATTTCATTACTACAATGTCTTTTCAGTGTAAAACAATTTTACTGTTTTTTTTATAAAAATAAATACAAAGATTTTCTAAAAACACCCTTATCTTCAGAAGAAACAGAAAGAAAGAAATGCATCGGGTATGTTTTACATAAAATAATCAAACACAAAAACAACAAAGATAAAACATTTGAATATTTGGAAGCATTGTCATTAATGATAAAGGAAAAAGCAAAAAACAGAAGAATAAAGTATAACATGGATTTAAACCCTAAGGGAGGCAACCCAGTTTATTGTTTTGAAGATATTAAAGATATAATGTTGGATCAATTTACTGACAGAAGTGTAATCGATATATTTAAGATAAAACAAACTACAACATCAAATTGCGAAAGTGAATATTTCGTTCACGAAATGCCCGATGATATGTATTATGCAATATATTTGATTACCGAAATAAACGAAACACAGATTAATCTGGAAAATGTTATAATCAATGATGAATATATGTACGTAATAGAAAAATGTGAATGTGGAAAAGAAGGCTCTGTGTATAAAAATACAATAAATAATACAAATGAAGTAGTTGTATTTTACAATGCTCTTAATGACACAAATAATAAAGTGATAAATCTTGTATTTCCATTGACAGATTATAAAATGTGCGACATGTTGTATGATTTGATTGGAGCTGTGTACGGATGTATAATAGATGGTGATGCGCACGCTATTGCGGTGTGCAAGAGTTTGTTTGATAACAAATGGTACATTTATGATAATGATAAAGTTACACATGTTAATTATTCAGCAGATATGTTTGAAATTATAAAGAAAACTCACGGATATAACGAACCTATAATGTTGTTTTATGTGCGCAAATAAATTTCACATAATATATCAATCATATTAATCATATTAATGAATATGATTTTAACACCGCATATACACAGATATATAAATATCTTTGAATAAATATGTTGTTTTGTAAAATTTAACATATTAATTTATCTTTGTTTCATCATGAGTGTTGATGATAAAATAGTGGAAAAATATATAAAAAATAGCGGATTTAAAAATACAGGACACACTGATCACATAAACTCTGTATTGCAATGTTTGTTTAGTGTAAAACCTTTTTACTGTTTTTTGCTAAATAAAAAATATGAAAAATATCTCGTAAACCCTCTACCAATAAACAAAGACGATAAAAATAATAATTTGTTATACATATTGCACAAAATAGTTAAACATAAAAACAATAAAGAAAAAACAAATATATATATTAAGGCAATGATTAATTCCATACACGGTTATATGTACGATTGTTTAACTTTTCATCATTCTGTTTTAAATACAATGAGTAGTATACTTGGAGATTATTCGTATTTAGATAATTTATTTGGTTGGGAAATAAAAAAAACTTGCAATTATTGCAAACATAATGTAGGAAGTAAAAGGGCTGTATTTTTTTCAATGACGTTAAACTCTATCGAAGCAACAACAAATGATACTAATTTAGTCAATATTATTGCTGATTTTTTAAAACAAATAGACGAAAATACTAAATGCGTGAAATGCAATGCCACAATAAAAACTGATATTGATGTACATGATGTTATTGTGATATCATGCGTGACTAATGATAAACGAAACAAATTACTATATCCCTTGGTAAATATGAAGCTAGGTAGCAAAAACTACAACTTAATTGGTGTAATATGTCGCAATACAGACACTTCACGGCATAATCATTTCACATCTATATGTAAAAGTGTGTTTAATAATAAATGGTATAAATACGATGAAGATAATGTGTATGATGTTGATGATATTACAAATGGTAGTGTCTATGCATTGTTCGAATGCGGTGCCAACCTTGTTGGCAATGATGCTGAAATTTTATTTTATATAAATAACGTGTATGATGTTGCAACGTGATGATAAAAACAAAGAATACACATACAACGATGGATTATGAAAAATTATATGTATCTGCGATAAACATATAAATGTAAAAAATATACTTATTTGTGAAGAAAATATAATTTGCAATGATGTCAAATGTTATTGCAATATTTGTGTTAAAAGTTATGTATGTTATATGCAATTTTTTGAATGGTATTATGAACTATAATTTTATAAAAACCAATTATATCTATTATGCATATCATTCCTTGTGGATTTCCCAACATATCTAATTCTTGTTACATGAACTCGGCTTTACAATGTTTATTATCTATAAATCCGTTATACACTTATATAAAAAACAAACAATTTAAAAAATATGTATCAAATAAGCGTACAAGTGTAAATTATGCACTATACAAGGTTCTAAAAAATAAACACAAATATACAAAAATAATATTTTATCTTCAACATCTAAAATTCATCATTGGTGAAAATAATAAAATATTCTCAAACAACAATCAACAAGATTCACAAGAATTCTTAAATGTGTTATTATGTGATATTATGAATGAACTAAAATATAAACCAATCATAAAAAATATTTTTAACAATATACAGACAACAATCGTTAAATGTGATGAATGCAACACAACAGTTGAAAAATATGACGATTTTAATATATTGAGTTTGGCTATTCCAGAAAATGTCCATTCAACAACATTAAATGAATGTATCAACATGTATTTATGTTTAACAAAACTTGATGGAAATAATATGTATGAATGTGAAGTATGCAATAAAAAAACATCAGCTACTTTAAAGTATGATATACACAAAATAAGCAATGTTTTGATTATTCATTTAAAAAGATTTAACCAAAACCTAAGCAAAAATAATACATTGTGTACTTTTCCTATAAACAATTTTGTTGTGTGTGATAAACAGTTTGAATTAACAGGTGTCATTTATCACAGAGGTTCATTGTTTGGTGGTCATTATACAGCGTCGTGTAAGGGTATGTTTAATAATAATTGGTACAACTATGATGACAATGTTGCGTGCCAAATAGATACAAATAATATTGTGAATAGTCAAGCTTATGTTTTAGTGTATCAATGTCTATGAACATATTTTATATAAAAATATAAAATATGCGGTTATTATATCTATGTCCATGTGGAAAATTAGTGTTATTGTTATATTGGTTTTAACAATTATTATAATAATTCTTTCATTCTCAATCAATGAACAATATACCAATGTGAATAAACACGAATATATCACAACACAACAAACTGAACATGCGAAAAAATATGATGTTATTTCATATTTAGATGGTAAATTATCAATGTATGAGCATTTTGGCGAATTTGATACGAAAATAAAATGTGATAGTACAAAAAATTTGCACAATTATACAAGATGTATGAGTGGGGGTAAAGATTATACTGATTACAATAATTCAAATGATGATAAAACAATGACAAGAAGAAATATAATTGATGATAATTTTGTTTATAAAATAGGCTCTAAATGGGATGAAATCAATGGATCTGTAAAACAGTTTTCTCCTTTTATGGATGATAAAGTATTTGCGCAAATAAAAAGGTTTGATACATATAATGAAAATATAAATATATTTAAATGGTTTATGTGTCTAAAATACGACAATGATGAATTATTGCCCAATTTATTTGTGGAAAATCAACCATTACACGAACATAGCATGAAGAACTATGCAAAAATTCTTAACTATATTCTGGTTGGAACAGCTTATCACATAAAAGAACATAAACTATACAACAAAAGAAATGCAGGAAATTGGTGGTCAGAAAATGATGCATTAACACGTTTTACAAGTGGAGTCAATAAATTATATTTTGAAGATACAGGAAAATACAAATCACATAATGTTGTAAATGATGATGGTATTATACAAAATGACAAGAACAATATTTGGCTAAATTCCATATACAAGGACGAAACATATACTTTAAAAAATATAACTATGAAATACAATTTTTTCATAGACGATCCCAAAGCATCAAAAATATATATGAAACAATTACACGGATATAGCACAAATGTTGCAAAAATGATACATGAACTAATACCAACATATACTCCTGTTAATTTATTTGGTGAAATGATTTTCTTAAATCCGCAAGAAGATTATATATGGAACTTGTCATATTTAGCAAAACATAGATATACGGGAATTCTTGTTTTTGTTATGGGGGTTTATTTTATGAAAGGTTTGTATGATATGATTAAAATGGGCAAAGGTATATATAGTAGCTACTTATTGACACAAGCTATATTTAACAATGTAATATCATCCAATGATTATAATGCATTATTTTACACAAAAGATATTATTGGATGTTATGAAAAAAGAAAAGGTGTGTCAAATGATAGCACAATTAAAATAAGAAATGAACTATTTGAAAAAACAAAAGTTAAATACAACATAAACAACAAAAATGGCAATATAAGTATTGAACAGTTTTTCTCAACACTACATGATATTGAAAAACAAAAGAAAATATTAACGAACAGTAACATGTTTATGGATAGTAATGATGCAACAATTTATTTACAAAAAATATTACCATTGTATTGTGAAAGATATTACAATTATTTTAAGGCTGGTATATTGTATTGCGAAAAAATAGGAAGATTAGAATGTCCTATAACTGAGTGTTCAGATCTTAAAAATTGTATGTGATGATATTATTATGTTCGTTTATATTATATATACATGCATTATCTCAATATTATTATATTATCATTAATTGCTATTTTGTTGATACTGATATTTGCAATTGTTCCTTTTCCCTTTATAAACACAAATGAAAAATATAGCAATATAAGCAAATATTGTGATGAAATGATTTATACAGGTTTGCCTATGTATGGTACAATGACCAATAATATTCGCATAGACCAATTATTAATGGACAAAATATTCAGTAATGATATTGGATATTATAAAAATAATGAAGTAGATTATTATGCGACAATTCAAGACAATTATGAAACACTATAACACAATTATAATTGAATATGTAAATATAAAATATAGTATCATATTTTATATTAATGTGGAAATTAATAATATCGGTTGTTCTTTTTATTTTGATTATTATTTTGTTGATTATGGAAGATAAAGAAACATTTGGTGAAATATCTCCATTATTGACATGTTCGCACAATATAAATAGATTTTCTATGAACAGAAGAATGATATTGATTCCAGATACATTTATATACAATGTAAATACTGCTTGGAATAATTTTACAAACACAATTGAATCAAACGATCTTGTTAAACCAGATATTAATTACAACATAAATACTGCATTCGATCAAAACAAAAATATATTCACAAATATGCAAAAACTTAATCTTTATGATAATGATATGTTCAGTTGTATGATGTTGTATGATCCATCTTCTAATAAAGAAATGCAAAATGATTTTTCGGGGACACAATCAAGACATGTATATACTTTGAACAATTTGTCTAAAATATTGAATTATATTTTGTTTGGAAGTGCATACCTTATTAAATTAAATGATCTTTATAAAAATTTAAATTATTCATGGGTACAAAAAGATGCACTTGGTTCACTGAGATTTAATAATGGGTTTATGACACAAGTAAATACAGAAAAACATCCTTTTGTTGATTATTTTGATGCATTTGGGATGAAGCAAAATATTATACAGCAACATGTAAATAATTTATATAATGATGGGGTGTATAAATTGCGTGATGAAACAGTTGCAAATAATCATATAGGAACTAAAACTAATATATATCCACAAGATCCAAGAGCACAAAATATGTATCAAATAATCAATAATGCATATACTACAAATGTTGGCAAAATTATTTATGAATTGCTTATATCTTATTATCCAGCAAGTATAAGAGGCGAAATAATGATTCCTTATGGACATTATAACTATGTTGATGCTTCTTATGATATAGCAAGACATAGACATACAGGTATGAGTGTATTTTTTATGGGTTTGATATTTATGCAAAACATGTATAACAGAATTGCATCAGCGTTAGATAAAAATATGTACTATATATGTGATGCTATATACAATAACTTGATTGCTATTGATAGATTTAATGATTTGAACAACAGACAACATATATTGAATAATTTGCACAGGTCTAAAAATATCACACAAGAAAACATAAACACAGTTCTTTGGGGTATATTGAATAATACATTTTTGAGATTTAACATAACAGGAACAAATGAATTAATAACAGTACCAGCATTTTTTAGCAACCTAAACAACACAACTATGCAAAAAAATAAAATAATGTCAATAAATCCAGCAACATTTAACAATGACACTGTTACTAATGCATTTTTAAATAATGCTATGCCTAAATATAATAAAAGATATTACTCATATTTTAAATGCGGTTTAGTATATTACAATGCATGTAGTCTCATCAAAGAGCCAATCATTGACAATAGTGATATAAACAAATG
>JACCDX010794710.1_pt1:0-160000 | contig 218705 bp, 149 predicted proteins | sample 7449681 | NCBI WGS metagenome assembly JACCDX01 (sample SAMN15323450, study PRJNA562643) | freshwater metagenome | isolation source: river surface water | place: USA:Blue River Watershed | collected 2017-08-18 | reverse complement strand
TTCAAACAAATATATGCCATACAGATTATTTTCTTCCAGTTCTTTTTTTTGTTTTTCTTCCAGTTCTTTTTTTTGTTTTTCTTCTTCTATTTTTTTTTCTTCTATTTCTTTTTCTTTTTGTCTTTGTCTTTGTCTTTGTCTTTTCTCTTTTCCTTTTATATTTTCTTCTTCATTTTCTATTTTTCTCATTTTTTGTTCTATTTCTTCTTCTATTTCTTTTTCTTCTTTTCTTATTTTATTTTCTTTTCCTATTCTTTCTTCCAGCTCTTTTTTTTCTTTTCTTATTTTCTCTTCCAGTTCTTTTTCTTCTTTTTTTAAACTTGCATGCGCATTAATTAAATCATATAAACTATATTTATAATTTTCATACTTACTGCCATCATAATAATTATCTTTGTTATTTTTAGTCATATACTCGATTAAACAAGTAACATACTCGTGAATATTTTTATCGCACCAAAATTTACTAAGAGATGTTTTATGGTATGATAATGTTTTGTTATTAATAAAATTATTTACACTTTGCACCAATCCATCCATTTTGGGATTAACAGATATTAGTTCATTACCAAGGCGCAAATCGTGTACAATTTTATAGAAAACATTATCATTATTTGAATAAGAATCATCCAAATTATTTAAATATAGTTGCATATTTTTGCTTATTGGTGTTTTTTTTACACAATCAAAATAATTATGACTTTTGTGTCTTTGTCTGTTTGACAACAAAATTGCTAAATATGCGATTAAGGCTGACCAACATGGTTGTGTACTATATTTATGATTTTGTATCATATTTTCTAAACACAAAATATCGGCTCGATTTATTACTTTTGACTCACCAAAACCTTCAATAAAATATGTTGCATCCATTATAATTTTGGATTCTTTGTGTTTTTCAATAAATGACATATTATCAAAAAACTTTATAACTTCAGTTTTAATTATTTTGCTATCTTTATCTTTTTTTATCTCTGTTTCAAGAGCACGATAAGCTTCATTGTTATACTCATCGTGTGTTTGTTGTATTTTTTCGAACACATCATCGTAACGTGATAATTCAACAATTTTCGTTAAAAACACAAAAATTAATCTTATAGAATTATTGCTCCATTTTTTGGTGAGATCGGACAAAACATCATTGCAAAATTTATTGTGTTCATTCATCACACCCTCTTTTATATTATTTAAATCCTTCTCTATATTTTCATACGATTCAAAACCCTCCATTCCTCCAGCCATAATTGGTTGTTTGCAATAAGTGAAATAGTACAAAATTATAAATTCGCAAATATATAATGTATTGTACCATAAATCATCAAATTCGAACTCAAATGTAATTTTCATGTAATTCATCAATTTTTTGTTTTCATCAATATCATCATATTTACCATTTTCAATTTGTTCATTTATTAATTTACAAAAATATAATATTAATTTTTCTTGCGTATTTCCACTGATTGAATTTAAATTTCCAGTAATTGTTGCAATTTCAACAATTTTATTAGTATCCCCATGAGTATTTATATAATTTATCATCATGTTTATTTTTTGTTCTACAAGTTCTCTCAATTTTGTTTTTGACAAATATTCACTTACAACCTTAAAATCACGACTCATCAGTTTATTATTATTTTTTAGTACGTGTGGAGCATCGCTTATTTTTTTTTTATACGTTTCTATATCATTTTTAATATTAGGAATTACACAACGTGAACTGATCAGTTCTTTGACAGAAATGTACAAATGGGAATTTTTATGTATGTAAAAACATGGTTCCACTATGTTAAATAAATCACTATTTAAAATAAATATTGTTAAATTTTCGCAATTTTGCATGGCTGTTAAAATATATGTTTTGATACTATTATACTCTATTTTTTCACCATCATAATTATCAGTGAAATCTTTCATAAATAAAACATTATGTGCCGTACAATAACTAAGTGCATCAGTTACTTTAGCGTTTATGATTTCATTTATTGATTTTAATTCATCATTAATGCAATCACCTATTACATACGACACAATATTTTTACAAATACTTATGATATTATTGTATATATTTTTAATATTTACCAATAATGCGTATATATTAATGTATTTATCATCTTTAATTTTTTCAATAGTGTTTTTTATAATATCATGAATTTTTTTAATAATCATTTTGTCACCATGAATGACATGCGTTACATTTTTAATATCTAATATTTTATCATATTTTTTCACACCGACATAATTATATATTGCATCATTAAGATTTTTTAAACCATTCATAAGAATATCAGGGTTTTTGTACTCATAATTAATAATATCCCCAGCATGTTTGATAACTACATCAAAGTTTCTCAAATATTTTTTCCCCATCAAATACACATCGAGAGGTTCACTCTCATTCATACCTTGTGTTTTGAATTTTGTGTCTGTGTCTGTGTCTGTGTCTGTGTCTGTATCTGTATCATTGATCAATGTCGGCATAGAAACAACGATGGGTGTGTACTCATTGTAACGAAATTTACTTAAATAATCCTTGTTATAATTCATTATTGTGTCAAAATATATATTGCAATTGCGTATTTGTTCATTACTTCTTTTTTTTTCATCATTATTCCCATCAATTGTTCTCAAAGTATATTCTAAATATTTTAATATATTTTTTTCATCATCACCATTCGGTGCTATATTAAATTTTGAGAAGGTGTCTATATATTCTTTTTCTGTTTTATCCAGTTCTATCTCATAAATTTTCAATTTATCATAATCGATTACTTTCATACATTTTGCATTATCTTTCAAATATTCACTCAATTTATCACTTATTGTACTTTGATTGTATTCATTCCCCATAGCAGAAATTAATTGAGGATCGTCCTTTATTTGTTTAAGTTCATCATATTTTATCACATATTTTTTGATAATATAATTGCCTAGATTTGTCAATGTTATCATATCTGTAAATTTTTTTGTATCTGTTGTATTGTATTTCGTTATATTTAAATTTTCAAACACATCATTATCTTCTGTGATATTATTTATATTATTTATATTTTCTGTATATCCATTTACAAATTCACTATACTTATTCTCATCATTAATATTAGCACGTTGTGTCGTAAATATTGTAACAAAATCTTCAATAAATTTTTTGAGCATATATTCATCACATACGGTGTCCGGAGTTTTTCGTTCATAGATATATTCTTTAAGAGCATTAACATCATTAATATCTTTAATATCGTCATAATTAATATTTATCAGATCTAACAGAATTTTTTTGTTATTAATTATTTTATTTATTATTCCCACATAACCATTAATATCATCACCCCCATTCAAAATTTCTTTTGCGAATATCGTTGTGGTTTTTTCATCAAATTTTTTCAATACTTCTGAAACTTTATTATTTTCGTGTTGTTTTTTTTTATATTTATTTATTATTTTGCATACTTCTTTTATTTTCATATTTTCTATAAAATTTGTTATGATTTCTGTTAGTTTAATAGGTTCGGAACAATTCTTCGCACATTTTTTTATAAATTCATCCAAGTCCCATTCATAGAACTGTTCATTAAAATGTTGTAAACCTATTTCCTTCATAATATCAATAATTTTTCTTTTAACATCTTGTATATTAATATCTTGTCTAAAACTCCCGTAATCAAATTCATTTTCTTCTTTCACATATTTTTTCATGATATAATTGTCTTGTGATGGTTTTTTTGATTCTATAAATATATATTCATCAACAATAAATTCTTTAAACATTTCATCCAATTTATTCTTATACTCAATGTACCCTTTGTTTATATTATATTTTATATAATGTTTAGCATTTGACTCTACAGCATGTTTACAATTGTTAAATAATTCAAGAATATAATTTACATTAGTTATATTAATATGTGATTTATAATCAGTATTGATAGTATTTTTATTAATCCTGGTATTTAGCCAAAATTCCATAGTGTTTGCTACAATAGAAAACATTTTAATAACAGGATATATGCATGGATTGATATTTGTGTGATGTGTGTCAACATAATTTACAATATTTTTTAACATGGGAATTACATTTTCATATTCTGCATCATCATGATTTTTGTATACTATGATATACACTATATATCTAATGACATTTAACGCAATAATGCTGTCTATATTTTCAGAAAATAAACCATTTTGCGCCCATTTTTTTACATAGTCAGTTGAGTATTTAGTATAAAACCCCTTACATGTTGCTACGACAATTTTTTCACATTTTTTTATAAAATCATCTTCTAGTTTCTCTATTTCTTCTTTTGAGATCACTTTTACTTCTTCTTCCACTTTTTCTTCTTCCACTTTTTCTTCTTCCACTTTTTTTTCTTCCACTTTTTTTTCTTCCACTTTTTTTTCTTCCACTTTTACTTTATTTATCTGAACTCCACATATTTGTTCACGTATGTCATTAATAGTTTTTTTTTCATCTTCATTTAAATAATCAATACTTGAGCTAAAATCAGCAGTATTTGTTTTAATTATACCATACACCTGTTTCGTTGTTTCTTCCAATACATGTGTTTTTGATTCATTGAATCTTGCTTTTTCCTCATTTTTGATGAGTTTGTAGTTTGGGAGATATTTTGCGATTTTTGTATAACTCTCAGTGGTTTTTAAAAAAAAATTGAGTGATGCATCTATATAAATGCATGCATTAACATAATTTACTTCACTCATGTAATTTTGTTTACTTATTGTGATACTTTTTGCTAAATTGTTTAAATCATCATCTGATATTTTATTCTCGAAACACTTTATTATTTCATCAGTTTCCCCAATGAAACTAGTTACTGTTCTTTTATATTCTGAAACTTTATCTTCAATCGTTTTGTTATGCAGTTTCACATATTCAATACATTCACTTGCGATCAATTCCAATTCACTGTATATTCGATAGTCGATGAGGTCACTTTGTACTGAAAGATTGTTTTCATCTTCTATATATTTATTTAATTTTTCGTATTCTGACAAAAAAACAGTGTCACTAGTCTCGTAAAAATTCTTAATATCTTCGTTAAATTGCTTTTTCATATCTTCATTATCTACTTCATAATTTTTTATCATAGTTAGAAATTCCTCAGTGTAGGATGCTCTTCTGTGCATTTGTATATATATATATATACAAAAACATAATATGTATATTAAATAATGCAAAAACCCACAAAACACAGAGCCGTATGGTATTGTAAAATTTGTTAAAAAAACATCATCTATTTAAGCAACATTAACAAAATAAAATTAATTTTATCTCATAATTTGTGTGTGTATGCAATTTATTGCTCTTGCTATTTTTTATATTTTTAAACACATGTGTTTGTTTATGTGTATTTAGAGGATTTATTTATCAATGATAACTGTTCTATATATTTGATTATCAATTTTATCAAACATATATATGTCATTCAAATACTACATTATACATGAACCAGAACAATCCAACGATTGTTTCACAAACATATTTACAATATCGGACGACATAGTGTACAATATACACAACACAGCATTATTTGAAGTAAATAGAACATACCAAAAACTGCATTTATTGTTAGACACCAATAAATATGATTGGTTAATTATGTTTGTTTTTATATATTCATCACAATACAAAGAATATGAAATATTTGATAAACACAACAAACCAATGGTCAATTTACTAAATGCATTATATGACACATATTTTGATGTTAAATTTGTGTGCATAGATGAACACCTAAATTTTAGCATAATGTGTAATAATACAGTAATAAAAGCAATATATGAAAAACAAGAAAACATTTTACAATGGAAAATACAACACAAACATTATACAACACAAAATGCAATAATAACGATTAATGAGCAAACAAAAGAAGCTTATGCAATATTTGCCAAAATAGAAGTAGAAATTATGATTAAATATATATATCATTTATTGTTGCATTTATGTCAATACAATGACATACGATGTACATATTTAACAATAAAATGTGCGACAATAGAAGCATGTATGATAAATAATTTATACAAATATGGGTTTTATCCAGTTATAAAAGTTGGGAACAGATATTTTGAGAACATAACAAATCCGTGTGTTTATGATGAACACAGAGTTAATTGTGATATATTTTATTTTTTTTACAGTTTAGATAAATACAAAACAAATGGAAATAATTTGATGAATCAAGATTTGACACAGTTATTCAGTAAAAATAACAAAGAGAGAATATTGAAATGCATGTCTATGTTTGGAGACACATGTGTTCAAATAAACAATATCAAGAGTATCATGTATATGTTTATACAGAAAACAAGTTAAAAAATAAATAATATAGAAAACATCAACATTAATGAACACACAAGATACAAAGAATTTATGTTCCAGTTGTGGTAAGGAAGGTCATTTTTACAGGAGTTGTACATTGCCTATAACTAGTTATGGTATAATATTAATAAACATAGACTATGACAAAGACAAAATAGATGACATATTTGCAAACATGAAAGGTGGTTCTCCAATGGATATAAGTATAGAGAACACAACAGATATAAATATGTTCATCAGGGCGCAAGATATGATTAAATATTTGATGATATGTAGAAGACATACGATAGGTTATACAGAGTTTATAAGAGGTAAATACAAAGAACCTAAAATGCAAAACATAGAGCATGTATTTAAACAGATGACAAGAAAAGAGATAGAAAACATAAACAACAACATAAATAATTTTGATTATTTATGGAATACATATTGGAATGGTCAAAACAATGAAGACAAAACACATAGTAGAGAATATGCGAAAGCGAAAGAAAAGTACAGTATATTGTTGAATGATAAAATAATAGAGAATTGTATAAAAACAATAACTCCTATTTGGCAGTGTCCAGAATGGGGATTTCCAAAAGGAAGACGAAATCATGATGAACATGATATTACATGCGCAATAAGAGAATTTGAAGAAGAAACAGGATTAACAAGTCAAGATTATAAACTATTGTTAGACATCAAACCTTTTATAGAAGATTTCAAGGGAACAGATTCTAAAAAATATAGACATGTATATTATGTAGCATTTGCCACTAGTAATAAAACACCAACATTAAACACAGACAATGACACACAAAGTTGTGAAATAGGTGATATTGGATATTTTACATACAAACAATCGGCGGGAATGATAAGACCATATCAAACAGAAAGATTATCTATAATGACAGATTTATTCAAATATGTTGCGAATATCATAATTAGCAGTTACAAAAAATGAAAATAATTTATATTAATCATTATTTATCTGATTATAAATAAAGATGCTTAAACAACAAGACAAACCATTAACAGTTGATACATTAATCAACTATATCAATGTAAATTACCCTAAACCAGCAATTAAACAATCAAATTTGCCACTATATACACAAATGGAGGTTCCTATAGTATATAACTTGGATAGAAAAAACATATCATTATATTTGAGTATTTTGTTGTGTGTTATGGAAATTAAGGATAATTATGTGGAGTATGTTGAACATTTAAATGAGATTATACTTGATCATATACATGAAAATTACACAATATATTGTTACGATTGTTACAAATTGGATAAATCATATTTATTGAGTAGTGTAAAGAAGTATGAATATGTACAAGAATTATTAACAGTTATAGGTGATTGTATGCATTTAAATATTATTGTTATTGAAAATGATAGTTATACAGTATCAAATTTTTTTTCCCAATACAAGAAGACCATAATATTGACAAAAACTAATTATGAATTTGGATATGTTAAATACAACAACGAAACATGTTTTGATACTATTAATTGTATATTTGTTAATGATATGTTAAATACTAATTATAAACAAAGCATATCACTAGAAGGATTAAGTATAAAAAGTGTAGATAAGATAAAGAATTCACATATAAACGACATAGATAAATACATAAAACAACCACCTAAATTTTCGCCTAATGAGAAAACATTATTAGTAAGTTTAGGTATGAAAAAACTGATAGAATTATCTAAAGAAGCCAAAGACGCAGGTATAAAACTATCGAAGGATGGAAAAAAAAAGAACAAAGATCAATTAATAGAAGAATTAAAAGATATTTACCAAAATAAAAATAATCCAGATATATAAATATGCACATAGACAGAGATGACACATGTACAGAGAAAGAAGAAGGTTTAACACTTGATTACAGTGAGCTTAATTTATCAGTATTTCCGCAATTAGATGAACATAAATTTTGCAATATACGACATTTATTTATTTCCAACAACAATTTAACATTTATACCAGATTTAACATATTTAAAACATTTGGAGGTATTAGATATTTCGAGAAATAAATTGGCACAAATAACAGGAAATCACAACAATATAATTGAGCTTGATGTAAGCTATAACAATATAATTGATGCATCAGGGTTGAGTAAATATACAAAACTAAGAAGATTTATATGTACACACAATGACATTGAAGAATTAACAAATATAGAGCGAATTGAATATTTGGATTGCAAGAACAACAAAATAAAAGCCATAAACAATGCAGATAAATGTAGATATATGGATTGTAGCAATAATAATATTGAAACACTTGATAAAGTCGCAATGAGTTCCATGATAGATTTAATAATAAATAACAATAGGATAAGAAGATTTGAATGTATAATGCCAAAGATAAAGTACATAGAACTTATAGGTAATGATATTAATTATTTATGTTTTTTTTGTGGGATAGAAGAAGTGTCACTTAGTTATAAAAAGGAGTTAAACATATCTCAACATTATGAGGGGGATTATGTTGTGAGTGTTATTGATAATAAAATAGTTAGTATTATAGACAAAAAAATATATATTGATTATAGTAAATAAGTATGAATAATTATGAAGATAAACCCGGTTCAGTAGATGATATACCAGACATATCGAAACTTCTTGATAGTATATTAAGTATGATATCATTCATAGATACGGAAGAGATGTTAAAACTTGAAAAGAAGAATCCAGAAATGTACAGACAAAAAGTAGAAGATAATTATTCGGAGTTGTCTTTAAATCACTATGGTGTATTTTGTTTGTTGTTGGACAGAGAAAACAGAAAAGAGAATCTTGAAAAATTGGTAGGAATGATAAACATGTTGAGAATAGTTAAAGAAGGTAAAATGAATTTAGACGATGCACATAGTACATTTATGGAAGATTTGAATGAAAAATATGTGTATAATAAATTTGGAGGTAAACATAAATTTGAGCAAGCTATGAAAAAGCAAAAATAGGTTATTTAATATATTTATCAATAATGATGAATATATTTGTTTTTATGATAGATATTGTTTAATCCAATTAACAGAAGCATCAATTTGTTCATTTCTATATTTTTGGTAAGTATCACCATAATAGTTTTCTGCATCGATAAATTCTACCATAATGATGATAGTTTTTATCATAGTGTTTGTTGTATCGATATTAAATTTTATTATTTTGTTCAACCATTCATTATATTCTTTATGCATATTGATGGTTTCCCAAACATGTATAATATTTTTATCTTTGTTATTTTTTATGTCAATTGTCATTTTATTGAGACTGTCCAATATTTTTTTATTGTGTATGTAATTGCAACAAATTAAATATTTATCGGGTTGATGAGAATTACTAACAAGTGGCTTGTAAATATATACTTTTTCGTATAGTTGTGTGCATAAGTACATAAACATAATGCTTGTTCTTGTAAATGTTTCGAACATTTTCACGACACAATAACCGTGTTTTTCCATATTATTTAGAGCAAGAGTTATATTTTCGAACAATATTTTAAATATTTCTTGTTCTTGTGTATTTTTATTTTTCCAGTTAAGTGTATTGTCGATGATGATAATATTTGATTTGTTTATATTTGATTTGTTGTAGAAAGTATCGGATTTATTGTTTCTATATTTTTTGACAGCATTTAGATGATCATCAGAGTTGATACAAGAACAAGATACAGATTTATTATTATCTAAATATTGTTTCAGTTCTGGTATGGTTTGTATTAATTCTATAATTTCATAGAAATTTGTGTTTTGGTCACCATATTTTTTTTTGCCGATTGTAAAAATATCTTGTTCATAATCATCAATATTTATGTTGTGTTTGTTTATGACGAGATATTTATGTTTCATATTGTTGAATTGTTTAAAATGTGTTTCTCCCTCATTTCTATTTGCATGAATATATCTTTGGAAACCCAAAGATGTTTTTGGATATTCTATTGATGTACTAAATTTTGTGTCAATTTGTATATCTTGAAAATTTGTATTATGAACAAGAGAAATGTTGAGCATGTTATATTTATATATTATATCATAATTTATATTGAATATACTGATTAATTAGTGATGATTGTATAAAATAAGAGCATTTTATTATTACACAAAATTAATATATATGGACACAGATACACAGAAACAAATAAAAGCATTGTATGACAATATCAAAGAGAATGATGAGTTTGAAATAATATTTGACAGGTCTTCTGATATAACTTATGAGAAGTATTACAGGATACTTAAATATATCAAGAAACTTAGTGTTATTGAAAAGAATGCATTACAAACAATTGACACATTGGATATTATATACACAACAAACGACAAACAAGAAAACACACATGAATCGCATAAAATAACTATAACGGACATGGAACATATAAATAAATACATCAATATGATTTCTACGAAAAACAATCATGTAATAATAAAAACAATAAGTGAGTTTATAGATAAAGATGTACATGTAACAGGACAAATTAAGTCAAAAAATGAAGATGATGTTGTTTATATACAAGAATATTGTATAAAAGCAAGAGTATCAAGAGAAGATAAAATGAATAAAAAAGCATTAAATTTTCTCAAAGATTTGGACAAAACACAACGAGATAAAATAATATTTAGACTAAAACAACGTGTATCTATGTATGTATCAGGAATAAAGATAGATTTAACGATGGTAAAAACGACAAATAACATAAACAACATAAACAATGCACAACAAAATTATGAATTGGAGATTGAAAATGTAAAAAAATCCAAAGAAGCATTTGAAGCGATAATTAAGTATACTAATGTTTTATTGAAGCTAATACAAAACAGCAAACATATAATATCTACGACAGAAATAACAAAAGTGAAAGAATATGTGAAAACATTGACAGGTAGAAATGATTTTTCGGGAGCTAATGTTATAAGTTTAGAAGTGCAACATGTTACAGACAAATTGCCGAATAGTTATTCAGTATCAGACAAAGCAGATGGAGACAGACATTTTTTGATTGTTTATGAAACAAAGGTATATTTAATGGATAATAATTCAAATGTAAAGAGCACTGGAATGATAGTTAAAAAAGAATACAACGGAACAATAATAGATGGTGAGTTAATATTTATAGGTAAATACAATGCATATTTATTTTTATCATTTGATTGTTTATTTCACAAAACAGTAGATACACGAAGTGAGCCAAAGTTAATGAATAGATTAAGAAAAGTAGAAGATTTTATAAACAATTGTTATTCGTATGAAAGTCACAAATATCACAAAATGCATGACACAATATCTAAAATGACCATAGATGATAAACTTAAAACACATAAAAACAACATAACAGAACTATTGAAGAGTTTAAACAAAGATTTGGAGACAGATAAAACTAATGTATTGATTAGACAGAAATATTTTATTGACGCATCAGGTGCATTACCATGGGAACTATTTGCATATTCGTCATTATTGTATAATGTGTATACAAACAAATCAGAATGTCCATATATGTTAGACGGTTTGATATATCAACCATTAATACAACCCTATTATGCAAAAAATACGATGAACAAGTTAGATATATACAAATGGAAACCATCACATCAAAATTCTATAGATTTTTATGTTTCATTTGAGAAGGATAAAAACACAAACAAACCGTTAATATTGTATGATAATTCATACACAACTAAAACAGAAGAAAATGCCGATAGTAAAATAGTTGAAGAAGAACAAGAAGGTTTAATAGCACAAAACATTACATATAAGATATGTAATTTATTTGTATGGGATACAGATAATAAAACAAGTGTTCCAGTACCTTTTAAAGAGAATGAAGATATGCATTATACATACATGCCTATAAATAAGGATGGTAATGTTGTTGATGAGTATGGGAATATAATAACAGACAAATCAGTGATAGAATGTTATTATTGTGGGAATATAAATTCGCCGATGAGTGATAAATATAGATGGACACCTATAAGGACGAGACATGATAAAACTGAGGCAGTAATGAAAACAGGAACTAAATATGGTAATAATGTGCATGTTGCAAATGCAATATGGAGGAGTATAATTAATCCAGTAACGATGGGTGACATAGAAGAATTAGCAAAAGGTGGAGAGATATATGAGAATAAAATGCGATCATTGAAAAGTAGGATTGGTAAAAATATTATAGCGGCGGCGACAGTTGAAAATTTGTATGCAAAAATAACAGAAAATGTGGCAGTTAGTATGAAAAGATTTGTGGATTGGGTTAAATCAAATATAGTGCAAACATATTATTATGTAGAATATTCTAATAATGTTCCTCAAACAGTATTAGATATAGGTATAGGCAAAGGTTCAGATATTATGAAATATTACAATGCAAAAACAGGATATGTTGTATGTTTTGATATAGACAAACAAAGTATAGCATCAGCAACAGATGGTGTTCAAAGTCGTATAGAAGAAAATAAGAAACGAGCAAAATTTACGGAAATACATGCATTTCAAGCAGATGCGGGTGTTGATTTAGATTTTAATATGCAAAGCAGAACATACATATATACACAAGAAGATAGGAAAATCTATGATAGATTTTTTGGGGATAAAAAGGTTAAATTTGATAGAATAACATGTTTTTTTTGTTTGAATAATGTTATTGAAAATCAAGATAGATGGTCAAGTTTTAAAACAAATATAAACAATCATTTGAAATCTGGAGGATATATATCATTATGTATAATAGATGTTGAAGAATTGATAAAATTGATGAATGGTAAAAACAGTTATACATCACATTACACTGATGATAAAGGAGATAAGAAAGTGTTGTTTGATATAAAAACGAATATTGATATGAAAACATATAACAAAAACAACATAAATATTGGTGATGCATTTGAAATACATACATCATGGACGGCAGGTTTAGATGCAGAAAGTTATGTAACAGAATACATGATAAGTAAAGAACAATTGATTAAAGATTTAAGTAAAGATTGCAATTTAGAGTTAATAGATACGGATACATTTGGCAATCAATATGAAATGCACAAAGACACAATTGTAAATTATAGCAGATATAACAATAAACCTACACAAGAATCATTATCAAAGGTAAAACAATATTACGAAAACAATGAGATGAATACTGAATGTTTGAAATATACACGATTACAGAGGTATGTTATATTTAGAAAAAGAGATTATACCATGACAACACTTAAAGGTGGTTCTAATATATTGAACGACAAGAACACACAAATATACAAATCAAGGACAGGTAATAATACATTTATTGAATCTATACACAATGTATTAAACATACATCATTTAATTCCGCATAGTTTAAGTTTAAGTGAGTTTATGAAAGAACATGATATTGAGAATTATGACAATGATCTTGACATGAAGAGTATGAAACGAATAGCGAAGAATATACAAATATATCATCAAAATGTATCTAATAATAATGTAAAAAAAGTGGTCAATGGTATAAATATATACTTAGTTGCAGATGATACAATAACTATTATAGGTGGTAATGCTAAACATAATATTATAATATCGCAAGAAGATGATAAGTATCATTGTGTATTTAAAACGAGAGCAAAAGGATTATCAGGAATATTGAGTAATAAAGATGAATTGATAATTGAATTATCGGGCAAATAATTTTGTATAAAATATTGATGTATTTTATACAATGGTGAAACAAGTAAATTTAATCATATCAACAGATGCTAATTATGGCATAGGTAGTACAAAACAATTATGTGATAAGGGTATGTTATGGAAATATAAAACTGATATGATTAATTTTAGAAGATTGACAACATACACAGAACAAATGAATAAGAAAAATGCGTTAATAGTTGGTAGAATAACAAGTGAATTGATAGGTGAATTAACAGACAGATTGATGATAGTTGTATCAAGAACGGGGACAAGTATAGAACAAGCTATAAAACAATGTAATGATGATGAAACAATAGACAAAATATTTGTGGTTGGTGGAAAGATGATATATGATTTGTTTTTGACGAGATATGTGTGTATGATAAACACGGTATATTATACATTTGTTCATAGATCATTTTACACAGATATATTCATTGACAAGGACAAAATATTCAATAATGATTTTAGTATAGAAAGTGAATATACATATACTGACAATAATGATACACTGACTTATTATGTTATGAAAAACAATAGACACAAATATGGTGAATATCAATATATAAATGTACTTGAATGTTTATTGAACAAAGACAGAATAGAGAATAGGAATGGTAAGACATATTCAGATTTTGGAAAAGAATTAGTATTTGATTTGACAAATACATTTCCATTAATAACAACGAAGAAATGTTTCATGAGAGGGATATTTGAGGAACTTAAATTTTTTGTGTCTGGATGTACAAATACAAAAATACTTGAAGATAAAGGTATTAATATATGGAAACTGAATACACAAGATACAAATGGTGAAATGGGACCTATGTATGGCTATCAGTGGAGAAATTACAATGGTGAAGGTAAAGATCAATTAACAAAAGTAATAAATGACATAAAAGATAGTATAAAAACAGGAGTATATTCTCGTAGAATATTGATGACTTCATATAATCCATTACAAGCAGAACAAGGTGTATTATATCCATGTCATGGTATAGTATTGCAGTTTTATGTGCAAAATGGAACATTAAGTTGTGCTATGTATCAACGATCGTGTGATGTATTACTTGGTTTGCCGTTTAACATAGCATCATATAGTTTATTATTGTTGTATATAAGTTCAGTATGTAAATTGAGAGCAAACAAGATGCATATATATTTGGCAGATTATCATTTATATGCGGTACATGAAGAACAAGCAAAGGAACAAATAACGAGAATACCATATACATTTCCTAGTTTAAAGATAAACAAAGAGTTAAATACGATAGATGATATTGTGAATATGGAATATACAGATATAGATATAATAGGATATGAACATCACAATGCTATAAAAGCATTAATGGTTGCATAATTAAATACAAAATTAGTTAAATAATATAGATAGAAATAATAAATGAGCATGAATATTAATACATATACATTTGAGGAATTTGAGAGGTATAGGATATACAATAATGAGGATTTAGATATATTTAAAAAGTATTTATCACATACGACAAACAAGCCAAGTAATGTGTTTGATAATCCAGAAATTAGGATGCGATTGAGTAGTTTAATGAGAGAAGATTTTGAGAAGGTTATTGAAAATGCGAATATTGACATAGACAAACAAATATTAAATGTATTGAACAAGATAAACAACACAACATTAGCAGATAAAACTAAATATGACACATCACTAAAGACATTATTGAATATAAAATATACACAACCAAAACATTTTATGAAACTTTCTGAATTGATATTAAACAAAGCATTGAATGAACAGAATTTTCACAAAATATATGCTAAATTGTGTTATGATTTACTATCATATCATATAGAAATAGAAGGTGTAAAGATAGAGTTTAGAAAGATATTAGTATCTATGTGTCAAAAAGCATTTATAGAAACAAAAGATAGGCAAAAATATATATGTTTGATGAGTTTTATAGCTGAATTGTACATGAATAATGTTTTATCAATAACTATAATTGATATTTGCATAAATACACAATACAAGAATATAACTATGAACAACATTGATAGTGTTAGCATATATCCAGAAGGAATGAGTGAATTAATAAAAAAAACATACAAATATTTGCATGACAATAGTAAAGAAGATATAAAATGTAAGAATGTTGTTGAAAACATAAGAACGAAATTGGATGAATTGATTGTTATAAAAATGAATGCAAAAAGTAAGTTTGCATTGATGGATGCACAAGATTTGTGTAAATCTATGGATTAAAAATTGAAAATAAGAGTCATTGATGTTATACATAAATATAATATCAATATTGTATGGGTTGTAAAAAGTTTTTTAGATTGCATGAGAACAGTGGAAGATATGTTATGTGCAAGAATTTGAGTTATAAGATTTTTGCAGTAGATGTATCACTGTATATAAGAAAAATACTAGAAAATGAAGAATATAACAATGATTACAAGATTGCATCGTTTGTTTTACTAGATACATTTATAGAAAAGCGAATGTATCCAATAATGGTATTTGACAATAAAAATCCAGATATAAAGTCTGAAACAGTTAAGATAAGAATAAAAGATAATACAAAAACGAATAAATCAAAACGAGTATCAAGAAAACAATTTGACGAAATAGCAGAAATATACAAAGCATTTGGTGTTCCAGTTTTATATTCAGATACAGAAGCAGATACACTTTGTGCAGCACTTACATATATGTATGCATACAAAGAAAACAGAAATAACAAAATAGGAATATATGGCAGTATATCAGACGACAGTGATATAATTATATATGGAGCGAAAAGATTGATAAGAGGTTTAACCAAACGAGGAATACAATGTGAAGAATATGTATATGAAGATATACTAAATGACACTAAAAAAAAGATAAACAGTATAAGATACAATCATTTCAAAAGACCTATAAATGATTTTACGAATGAAAATTTGATAGACTTGTCGATAATGCTTGGGACAGATTATGGTAATAGAAAACCAATATGTGATGAAGATTATAAATATATATTTGAAATATATGCCAAATGTGATATGAATGTTATATGTTGTGCGAATTATTTGTATATAAACAAGACAATAGACAAAGAAAGGAAGATTAGTTTTTTAAATAATTGGATGCATATAAAAAAGACATATTTATACTCAGAAATTGATGTAGATAAATTGAAAAGAGAAGACTTGACATTTAGACATCCAAATAGAAACAAAATAATGTGTATAGAAACAAATATTAACATAGAACCATTATATTACAGAATGTGTAATTTATATAAAGAATTATACTGAGGAAGATTATTATTTATGGTGAAAAAAGATTATTATGATGTACTTGAATTGTCCAAATCATCAACACAAGATGATATAAAAAAAGCATATCGTAAATTAGCAGTTATTTGGCATCCAGATAAAAACAATAGTTCAGAAGCATCAGAAAGATTTAAAGAAATAAATGAAGCTTATGAAGTTTTAAGTGATGATGATAAAAGAAGTATGTATGATAAATATGGTCATGAAGGTTTAAATGGTCAGAGGGGAAATGTTGATGATATATTTAATATGTTTTTTGGCAACATGGGTATGAATAGTAGAACAGAACAACAAAATGATAAAGATATAATTGTAACAAGAGAGTTCAGTTATAAAGAGATATACAATGGTATGTGTATAAATGTTCCAATTAAAAGGAAGAGTTTGTGTGTATCATGTAATGGCAATGGGTCTAGTGATGGTAAAAATTATAATTGTTCAGGATGTAATGGAAAGGGTGTAAGAGAACAATTAATACAAATGGGATTTATGACACAAAAAATAACTCAAACATGTAATTCATGTAGAGGGTCTGGAAAAACAGGTACATATACAAAATGTACTAAATGTGGAGGTTTATGTTGTATTGAAGAAAGTGTGAATATGACATTTAATATTCCAAAAGGCGCACATGAAAAAAAACCAATTATATTGTCAAACAAAGGACACGAAAACAAAGACAAAACAAGAAGTAATGTAGTATTAATAGTTCAAACCGCACAAGATAATCAATACAAAAGAAATTTCAGTATAAATAACATACCATTTGAACCATGTGATATATTAATGGATATTAACATAAATATGATTGAAGCTATATGTGGATTTAAAAAGAATATAAAACATGTATCGGGTGAAACTTTTGAATGGAGTTGTGATCAAGTATTAAAAGACAACGACATACTAATAATTAGGAACAAAGGTTTGCCAAGATATAATAAAGATGATCAATATGGGGATTTATATGTACATGTAAATGTTAGTGTTCAAGAAATAGACAATAAACATAAACAAAAAATATGGGAATTGTTAGGAACTGGAACATTGTGCAACAAATGCAAAATAGAAGGAGTTAGATATAAATAATTTTTTAATTATTTATATTGTGTTTATTTTTCTTTTTTATCTTCTTGTTCATCTTGTTCATCTTCTTTTTCTTTTTTTTCTTCAGTTTTAGAAGAAACAGAAGATGACAAATCATTTACACTTTTTTGTGCATCATAAGATACATCAGTTGTTTTATTTTCAATATGTTTGTTTTTTTCTCTCTTTGACACAAATAATCTGAAACCAAAATATACAATAAATAATAAGACTATTACTGATGTGAAGTAAATTGTTTCTTTTCCAATGTGCATGCCGAATATTTCAACATATCTATTTACAACAAGACCCGAAACAGCACCGGTAGCTAATGCAACTGATACTACACTTCCAACACTTGGATTTGGAATCATTGTTGGTATATCATCAAAATTAACTTGTTGTGATTCTTGCTTTTTTTCTTGTTCTTGTTCTACTAATGTAACAGTTTCTTGTTCTTTTTCTCGCACATGTACTGGTGTTTTTATCGGTGTTGGTGTTCCTGTTCTGTGTTTTGCACGAACTGGAATCATAGTCTCTGGTCTTTCCAATCTTTGCACATTTTGTTGTACATGTTCTTGTTGTTGAATAGATTGTTGTTGAATAGATTGTTGTTGGGGTTGTTGAATATATTGTTGTTGGGGTTGTTGAATAGATTGTGGTTGTTGAATAGATTGTGGTTGTTGTTGGGGTTGTTGTTGTTGAACAGATTGTTGTGTTTGTGATTGTTGTTGTGGAATAGGAGTATCAGTGTGTTGATAAGAAATTGATTGTATTTTTGGTGGTAAAGGAGCTGGTGAAACAAAAGTGTCATCTGAAAGTTCTGGATTGTGTTGTTGTTGTTGAATAGGTGAATCTAGATCAATATCTACAGTATCTAAAACTACGGTACTTGTAGCAAAACTATCATTTGATTTATTAACGGCGTTCATTACTTTGTCCATTATGTGATGAATATAATAATGTATATATAAATAAAATTGAACATTTATCTTATTAATTTCAATAATAATAACAACACAATAAAATATGAATTTGCCATGGGTTGAGAAATACAGACCAAAAAATATAACAAATCTTACATATCAAAAAGATGTTGTGAATATTCTAAAAAGATGCAAAGAAACTGGTGAATTTACACACATGCTATTTTATGGCCCCCCTGGGACTGGTAAAACATCAAGCATAACAGCATTTGTAAATGAAATATATGGTCCAAAAATAGTGCATAAAAGAATGTTAGAATTAAATGCATCAGACGAAAGAGGTATAAACATTGTAAGAAATAAAATAATGCAATTTGCTAAAACAGCATTATGTTCTCCTGATCCAAATTATCCATGTCCGCCATATAAGATAATAATATTAGATGAAGCAGATGCAATGACAACAGATGCACAATCAGCATTAAGAACAATAATGGAAACAATGTCTGAAACAACCCGTTTTTGTTTTGTTTGTAATTACATTAACCAAATAATAACACCGATAGTATCAAGATGTATGAAATTTAAGTTTTATTCAATTGATATACCAAGTATGAACAAAATACTTTGTCATATATCAACTTTGGAATATTTTGATATAGACACAACATTAATAAATAAAATATCTGAATTATCGAACGGTGATGCTAGAAGATCAATATCAATGTTACAATATTTGTATCAATATAATGCTAACTTAAAAAGAGATTTGACAATGCAAGATATATATGACACAACTAACTATTTACCTATGGACATTGTTAAATCATATTGGGATAATTGTGTATTATACACAGGTTCAAATGTAGCAATGCACATAATAAATCAAACAAAAATAATGAAAGAACAAGGATATAACATATATTCATTGTTGGAGCAGTTTAAGAATATTGTTGTTGAAAGCAATTACATGGATAATAAAAAATCTTTAATATGCATAAGTTTATGTATGTGTGAGAAAAAATTAACAGATGGGGCAGATGAATATATGCAATTGTTGTATATATTGACCAATGCTTATAAAATATTGAAAAAATGAATATAAAACAATATACAATAATAATTTATACATTTAATAACAATAATGAGATTTGAATACTTTTTTGATAGTTTTGGAAATGTGTTTATAAAACATGAAGACCAAGTATATGAATTAAATATAGATGATGATAATAATCCAGTTCTTGATGTAGTAAAAAAAAATGAATACACCAATGAATTTATAGACACACAATTTGATACAATACAGATAAATACAGAAAAACAAACAACACCGAACAATAACGAACATTATGAAGAGGATATAAAAAACAAATATTATGCAGAAGACAATGATTATATAAACATAAAAAATGCAAATGAAGAAACAGAACAAGATATAAATGAATATTATGATGATTACAATGATGCAGATGAAGAAGCAAAAATATCATTTGGTCTTGTAGATGATTATAAACCAATAATCAATAATGATTATTCGTTTGAGATTATAAGTTTGTATGATGTATTTGTATATGAGAATGGATTAATAAAAATGAGAACATCACCAATACATGATACATGTATATACAGATTGTGTATATATGATAATGTTAAAATGACATTTAGAGCAATATCAGAAAGTAAAAGCTATGATTATTCAGTTGGCATTGATAGATATAATAAATTATATATCGTGCGAGATGTCACAAAGTAAATATTTTGTTATCAAATCATTATATGATTTATTAAAAGATGATTTATGGTATTTATCAATATCAGAGTTTATGTCAAAAGTATTGATAATACTTAGATATTCCAAATCATCTTGTATAGATTGATATTTTGATTGTTTATTTTTTTCTTTATTTTCTTGCATTTTTTTTATTTGATTTGCAATATCATTTTGTGATATCGTAAATTGTTGTGGTTTTATATTTATATTTGTTTGTTTTTTATGTACAACATGTGGCAAAGGTAAAATAGGTAGAGGTGGTGGTGGAGGTATTGGTGCAGAAATTGGCATAGGTGGTATTTGTGGTGTATTTTGTTTAGAAACATGTTCAATACAAACATCATGTATGAAGTATTTTGTTCTTAAATCATTCATTTTGTATTCAAGCAAACTATATGAAAACCATATTTCTGTGTCATTGTGCATAGTATTACACAATTCTATAACAATATTGAAATAAATATCATCTTGGTTTAGATACTTTAATAGGTCTATGTATGTATTATTGTTTATACTCAAACCGATAGTATTTACAGGTTTGCCATCAAAAGTGTAATTTATGCAAATATTTGGATATATTTTTAGTAAAGTGTTTCTTATGGTGTTTTCTAGAGAAATTATATATTCAACAAAAGCATTGTTTGCTTTTGTATTTCCAAGTGCAACGGTTATATGTTTATTTGTTATTTTTAGTATTTTTGTATTTTCTACCATAAAATGGAATTTATGCATTGGATATGGTAAATCAATATTGTATATAATCATTCGTGTGAAACATGATGTATCATTTATTAAATTATATGATATATTTGGTTTTATACCATTTTTAGGGCAAGTCAATCTATTCATGGTGATAATATAATAAGTTAAATATACTTTGTCAAAATGTTTAATAAATATCAATTTTTTCGAACATGTTTTTTATTATAAGTATGAACATAGAAATAAGTGATGACATAAAAGGGAAATATACAGAAAAAGTATTAATAGATAATCTTGATACAATGACTAAACATGATGTATCTGATTTGTCTAAATATTTTCATCCAAAAACAAAAGAAGAAGCAATAACATACAAATGGAATTATAAATATTTTAACACATTACCAATTATCAAGATTGATGATACACCAATTATGAACAACATTATAAATCCTAACATAAATATTGATAAAGATGTTGAAATGATTAAACCTTATGAATGGAAACATGTAAATATGAAATATGATAATATTGATGGTATTACTTTATTTATGAACAAAAACTATAATGATAAAAACAATAGTAAATTTGGTATGATATTTACTAATAATTATTTATCATGGGTATGTGATTATGGTTTATTGGCAATGAGCAATGGTAAGATAGGTGCAGTATTATTGTATAACATAACAAACACCCAGTTATATAAAAAATCGCACAACATGAGTAATGTTAAACACATTTGCATACATAAGAAATTGAGAGAGAAACAAATATTTAGTAGAATTGTTGATAAACATATATATGAGATGCAAACCATGTATAATATAAAACTTGGTTCATTTGTAACACCAGTGTACATACCAACACCAGTAAGTAAATTGTCATATTACTACAGACCAATTAATTATGATGGTTTATGCAAGACAGAATTTATTGTTGTTGATGAAAGTAAAAATGCAAAGAAAATAGATTCAGAAATATATGAAGTGTTTGGAACAAAACAAGCCAATGTAAAACAAATAACAGACAAAAACCAGATGAACAAATTGCTTGAATTATACGATGAATATAAAGACAAATACAATATTTATGACAATTATGATTTGGACACATTTACAAAAGTGTTTAACAATGAATATCTCAAAGTGTATGGAATATATGAAGATGACAACATTGTTGATTTTTACACAATGTATGAATATGATATGATTAATTTAATTGATAATGAAAAAACTATAAAAACCAGTATGATGTATATATACACAAGTAACATAACAACACCATTAATGATATTTAAAAATGCGATTATAAGTGCGAAAAAGAATGGAATGGATATGATAATGTGCAATGATACATGTGAAAATATTGATGTATTGTATGACAATTTGAGTAGATTTACAAAAGGTAAGAATGGTTCTTATGTTAATTTTTACAATTGGGCGAATACTGAAATGTTGCCAAATCAATTATTTAAGTTTTGAATGTAGAAAAGAAGATAAATAAACAAGATAGTTTATTTATCTGTATATTTATATATGAGTGTGGCTAAAATAATAAAACCAATCAATGATGAAAGAAAATATGAACACAATATTCTTGATAATGGTATGAGTATTATTACCATAAATGACAAAAATATAGCAACATCATTTGTATCGTTATGTGTTGGTGTAGGTTCATTGGCAGACATAAAGGTTGGTTGTTCAGGAATAGCACATTTTTTAGAGCACATGTTATTTATGGGGAATGAAAAATATCCAGTGGAAAATTATTTTCAGACAGAATTGTCCAAATATGCAGGTTCATACAATGCATTTACGGCAGAACAATATACAGCATATCATTTTAGTTGTGAAAGTATGGGTTTATATAATGTGTTAGATATATTTTCAGGTTTTTTCATAAGTCCTTTATTAAAAAAAGATGCATTTATGCGTGAAATGAAAGCAGTTGATTCGGAATTCAATAATTCTAAAATGAAAGATATAACCAGATCACATTATTTAATGAACACGCTATCATCAAAATCATACAATAATTTCAGTATAGGTAGTATTGATACACTTAATATTCCAGATATTGGTGATAAACTACATGAGATGTATAAATATTATTCTAGTGATAATATGTGTTTGGTTGTTATAAGTCCATTTGAAAATGAAGAAACAATGAATAAAATACGACAAATCTTTAAAGATGTTCCTAGGAGAACATGTGAAAAAATACCAAAAATCATGCCACATAAGTATGATGAAACATGTTTTTATGTTAAACAAGAATCAATAACAGATAATGATATTATGTGTATATATTGGGAAATAGAGCAAGATATAAACTATCTTAATTATCGTATTTCTGAATTTATATGTTATATATTGGGAAGCGAACATAAAGATGGTTTGTGTTATTTCTTAAAAGCAGATGGTTTATTACCAGCAGTGTATGTTGGTGTTGAAGAAACATTTGGGTTAAATATGACACAAATATACATATCAATACCATTATCACATAAACACACAGATGAACATAAACAGCAAATGTTAGATTGTATATACACATATATGGCCATGATGAGAACTAAAATAAAGAACAAAGAACAATGTATAAAAGATGCATATATAGATCATCATAAAATATTGACACAAGGATTTTATTTTTCATATAAACAGAGTTCTACAGATTTAGCAGTATCAATATCAACCAATTATATTAGTATGTATATGAATGATATAACACATATATTATCTGGATATATGAGTGAAGGTTTTAACAACAAAATATATGAATTATGTGACAAAGTTATGGAACAAATGACATGGGATAAAATGATAATACTTGATAGATCTAAAAAACACGAACGATTAGGAAATTTGCAGACAGACAAATGGTTTGGTACAAAATACATAAAATCAAAAATTCCGTTTGAAAATAAGAACATTGAGTACAATAAATACAATTTATCTATTGTTCCTAAGAATGAGTATATTGTTGATACAGAAAAATTAATAAACATAGCAAAAAGAAAAAATACAGAAAAACTTGAATACAAAAAAATATTAATAAAGAAAGGTAAATATGATTATGATGTAAGAATTATGGAAATAACAAAATATGGTGTTCCATATACAAATGTGTTTATTGAGCTATTTTATGACAACAATAATGATAAATATAGCAATATGCCATTTTTTATACAATGTATAACTGAGCAGTTAATAAATGAAATGTATGGTATAAGATTAGCAGGTTGGAATGTATCTGTTTATAGTATGTATGATAAGATTGTGATTAGTATGTATTGTCCACCAATTATAGAAGTAATAGATAAGGTATTAACCCGAATATTTTGTTATATATTATGTAAAAGTTGTGTTGATAAATCTATATTTAACATGTTTAAAGAGGAAAACATAAGAGATTGTAAGAATTTCTATCACAAACAACCGAGTAATATATGTACATACGGTGCCAGAACAACATTTAATAAAACAGCATTTCCATTGGTTGAAGATGAAGAAAAGAGATTAAATAAATTAGGATTATGTGATTTTGATAATTTTGTGATGATTAAATCAATAAGAATGCAGATATATGGAAACAGTGACAAATCTTTTGCGAAAGATTTAATACTTAAAATACATGAACATGTGAAGAACAATATTGACAGAAATATAAAACAAAAAGAAAAGGTAAAAAATGATAAACTAACAAAAGATAAAATACTTACAATACCATGCAATGATTTATACAATATTTCTGTTGCAGTTTATGTTAATATAGGTTCAATATATCCAGATAATAAAGAATGGTTGTATATTAGCGCATACAAGAATATACTAACATCATTGTTGCAAGAACACATATTTACAACATTGAGAACAAAAAAACAGTTGGGATATTATGTTGCAGTTATTGATAGACAAATAGGATTAATTGGGAGTGGTGAAACAATATTAGAGTTTGTTGTTCAATCTAAGGTTAGTATAAATCATGAACATTTAAAAAATACAATACAATCATATATATCAACAGATGCATTTGAACATTTGAATGACACAGAAGAAGAAGTATATACAAGTATATGTGAATCAATGTGTAGTATGTTAAAACAACCACATACAACATTATTATCTGAAGCTAGTGAATATGTTGAAATTGTATGTTTGTATGATGATATTTGGGATAGAAAACAAAGATTGATAAAAGTGTATGAACAAATAACAAAGGAAGAATTAATAAACTTTTATAAAAGTAATGTTATTAATAACAACAAACTGACAGTTATTGTTAAAAAATGAATATAATAATATACATTAATAACAAATGGATACTTTACAAGAACAAATTGATAAATTATCAGATGCAGATAAAAAAAAGATGATTGAATATATAGAGAAAAAAAAACGCGATGAATTAAAACAAAAATTGTACGAAAAAAAACAAATGTTGAACATGAAAAGAACAAACAAAAAAGTGTTATATGACAGATTACAAAAAGCAGGAAAACAAGAACAAGAAAAACAAGAAAAACAAGAAAAACAAGAAGAAAAACAAAAAGTTTAAATAAAACATATATTTTGATTAGTGTATTTTATAAAAAACACACGAATGAGTATTACACAGGAACAGTCTATATTTGCCATAAAATGCAAATCATGTGAACAAATAAAAATAGAATGTGTTGCAAAAGCGAAATGTGAGGAACGAGTGTTAGATGAATTTTTAGAATGTTCAAATGAGAAAGATCCGAGAATATTGACATACATTGAAGACATGTATATTAGATTTTACAGATGTTCCATAACAGATAAATATTTAGAAACACATAGTGTATTGCCAGTTATGTATGGTGAAGTTAGTTATTACAATTCAATAATGTCTGCTAAACTATACAATGTTTTTCTTGAATTCAAGATTACTGATGATATAAAAACAGCCAAAGAATTGATAGGTCCAAGAATAAATGGCAAATATAGATTAAACATAAATGGTACTACACAAGATTTTGAGTTTAGATCACAAACACAAACAATTGAATACATTAAAGAATATTTATTTAAAGATGAAGTAAAAAGAGAAATAACAAAAATAAAAAACAATAAACTACAAGAAAAGAAAGAAACAATGGGATACACAGCTGATATGTATAATTATGCGGAAGATTATGTTGAAAAAATACAAAAGAACAAGATTAAATATAATGATTTGTTGGATAAATATATGAAAGAAACAGAGGAACAAGATGAATGATAAATATGTTTGTATTTGAATTATTTTATAATCTTGAAAAATATATTTCTATACATGTTTTTTCTTGTGGTTGACAGATTATTAAACTCATCATATACAGGCCATACAAGATTTACGATAGTTGGTGTGATAGGTGCTATTTGTTATATATTGTTACATGCTTATTGTTATTCTATGTCAGGTTCAGCAAATGTATATATATCAAAATATAGACAATACATAGTTGGTATTATGTTTGTAGAAATGATAACAACAGGTATATTAGGTTTTTTGTATGGTCCAAAAAAGATAAAACATCCCAAAGTGTCAACTAATATTAGTGTAAGTGAAAACACTAACTCAAAAATTAGTACCAAAAAAGACAAAGAAGAACCAAAAGAATTAACAGCAAAAGAAAAACTTGAATTGTTAAAGAAACTAAAAAATGATGAAAAAGAAGAACCAGAAAAAAAAGAAGAAGAAACAAAAGAAGAAAAAGAAGAACCAGAAAAAAAAGAAGAAAAAGAAAAAACAAAAGAACCAGAACAAATATTAACGGTTGAAGAAACCAATGAAGAATTAAAAATAAGTGACGATGATACAGAAATACCCTTATATAAGTGATTAATATGATATTTATATTTCATATTAATAATATAATCAAATGTATCAATCAAAGACACTTAACATGACATGTGTGTGTAAAACATTGTTGCGTAATGTTCCAAATGGTGAATGTGTTATATTAGAACCATGTGATCACATATATCATTCAACATGTTTAAAAACATCACATTGTCCTATTTGTCAAGAAAAAATTAAAAACAAGCACACAATAAAAAGTTTGCACAAACTATTAAAAACAAATATATCTAACAAAGAGCGTAAAATAGCATATCAACGATATGTTGATTTGATGGCAGTTATACCAGATGTTTGTGATGTAAAAATCAACAGTGTATTGTTATGTTCTAATTTACCTAAAATGTTAGGTATTATATCAACAATACCTTTTTTGTCTGGTTTTGAAGATGGTAAAACTTACATAACAGATGAAATATTTAGAATTATGAATGTAAGACTTGTTATAAACCATGTTGATAAATATATACCAACAAAAAAATGCGTAATAATATCAAAACATTCATCATATTTTGATTTTTTAGTTATGTCTTCAGTATTCCAATGTGGATATTTATCATCATCGATAATAAAAAAAATATGGATAGGTTCAATGTTGTGTAAATTAGTTCCTTTGATAATAATAGACAGAGGCAAAACAAAAGGAACAGTAGAACAAATGAAAGAATATATAAAAGACAATAGAAGTATTTGTGTATTTCCAGAAGGAACTATGTATAGTGAGAAAACACTTGGAAAATTTCGCACAGGTTGTTTTCACACAGGTTATCCAGTATTGCCAATAACGATAAAATATGAACCATATTTATCAGAATATGATACAACAGTTTTTTTTCAAAAAATGCTTTCATTGAGTGAATTGAAAATTACAGTCACAATTGGCAATTATGTTGAGGGACCATTTGATGATACAAAAATTGAACAGGTGAGAATAAAAATGGCAAAATCAGGAGGTTATGCTTTGTCTAATGTGTCTAATAGAGATCATGTTGATTGAAAAAATTGAATATAATTATTGTTGTTTGTATATTATAAACCTTTATAAAAAATGTCATTCAAATTAGAAGATTATGTATCAGGTTCTTCTGTTAAAAATTATTTGTTAAAAGATCCATTGCTTGATTATTTAGATATGTATTACTTAAAAAAACATCCAACAAAAAAGAAAGAAATACAACAAGAATTGAACAAAATACAACTGTTACTTGATTGGGGTATTGTGTTTGAGAATAAAATATTTAACGAACTAAAAACATTGTACAAATCTAATTGTGTCCAAATTGGCTATTCTCGTGATGATTACAATATACACAATGCTAATTTAACAAGAGAACATATAAACAAAGGAACACCAATAATAATACAAGGAATATTAATAGATGAAGAATCCAAAACATGTGGAATGGCAGACTTGATTATACGGAGTGATTTTATAAACAAAATATTCAATAAACAACAATTGACATCAAGAGAAATAAATACAAAACAATACAGAGTTATAGACATTAAATGGACAACATTAAATTTGTGTGCAAATGGAGAATTATTGAGAAATAGTGGAAGAATGCCAGCATATAAAGGTCAATTGGCTATATATAATAAAATATTGGGCAAATATCAAAATTATGAGCCAGATAAAGCATATATAATGGGTCATTCATGGAAATACACACAAAAAAACAAAACATATTCAGGGCATTCATGTTTTGATAGATTAGGTCATATAGACTATAAAGATTATGATGAAAAATATATAAATGAAACACAAAATGCAATAAATTGGATAAAATTGGTTAGAACAGAAGGTTATAAATGGTGTATAAATAATCCATCCAATGATAATCTATATCCTAACATGTCAAACACTTATGATACACCATGGCACAAAATAAAGAGTGAATTAGCAAACAAAAACAAAGATTTAACAAGATTATGGATGGTTGGAAGTACCAAAAGATACAATGGATTTAAGAACAATGTACATAAATATACGGACAAAAATTGTACATCGGGTAAATTGGGTATAAAAACAGGCAAAATATCAAAAATAATAAACAAAGTTATAAAGATTAACAAAGAATATAACAAACATAAGATTATTTTGTCCAACAAGAAAGATATAAAAATATTCGTAAATGTTCCATCAAATTGTTTTAGATTTTATGTAGATTTTGAGACACTTAATACATGTTTTATGTATGAACCAGATTTATATAATAATGAACATAAGAGTAATGTTATATTTATGATTGGTTGTGGATATACTGATGAAAACAATAAATGGATATATAAATCATTCATCATGAACGAGATAAATGATGAAGAAGAAATAAGAGTTATATGTGAATGGGTAAAATATATGGAAGATATAGCTAATCATAAATATTTATATATTTATCATTGGAGTCATGCAGAAGTTTCAAGTATAAAAATAGCATCAGACAGACATAAACTAAACCATGTGTGTGATAATATAGTATGGCAAGATTTGTATGATTTGTTTGTTGATAATCCAATTACAATAAAAGGTGCAACAAGTTTTAGATTGAAAGATATTGCAAAAAATATGTATGTAAATGGTTTGATAAAAACAACATGGAAAGATAATAGTATATCTGATGGATTAACGGCAATGTTAGAGAGTGCTAATTATTACAAAACAGATATAAACAAAAGAAATCTAAAGATAATGCAAGATATTGAATCATACAACAAAATAGACTGCAAAGTGTTGTATGAAATATTATCATGTATAACAAAAATGGTCATGTAATTATAACAAATATAAATTAAGTAAGTAGTCTATCATGTTTTTAAAATTGAAATATATATTTGCGTTCATTTCTAAACCAGTAAATGAAGCTATATACAAAGTATTTGGTATATGCATACCAGCATCAAGAACACAAATATTAAAATCATCATTTATAAACATATATTTTTGTTTATTTATTTTTAGATTATTTAACACTTTTTTACTAAACTCATTTACACTTGTATATATATCATTGTTTATGTTTTCATAGTTTCCCAATAATTTAAGTGGCAAGGATAAATGTATACAGTCATTTAAACTTTTTTGTGGTGTATCAAATACATGATGTATATATGGTTTGTATATATTGTTCAATGTTGTGTTTATTTCTGTCATGTTTGGGACAAATGTATCAACGAGCATTTGTATTTCTTTGATTATATCTGTTTGTTCGTTATTCATCAAATATTGAAGTGCACATTGTATGCATTTGTAATCAGTTTTATGTGGATGTCTAAGAATATAATAAATGTCATAGTGTAAATAACCATTGTAAATATCATTGGACAAATCTCCATTTATACTAGAACAATTATACACAGCATATTTTAATACATCAATTGAATTGTTCTTTCCTTTGGCATATATATTTACACAATTGATTATTTGTTTGTATGTCACTTTATTGTTTATGATTTGTTCAACATTGATACATATTTGTGGTACATTGAACTGTTTAAAATAATCATGTATTTTTGTATTAAATTGTGTATATGATTGTCCTTGTATAAAAATAAGGTTGTACAAATCAATCATATTTATTTTATTTTTGTGTTTCTCGATAAGATTAATAGCTTTATCAAAATCATTATGATATTCACATTTATTTATTAAACAATACAACAAATCAATATCCATATAATCTATATCAATTTCGTATGTACCTAAAAAATACAAAAATATTGTTTTTGTTATTTTATTTTTCATGAGATGTATGTTATTTTTTATAAATGTTGTGCAATTGATAATGTTTGTTTGTTTGTTGTATATAGCATCATATAAGACACAATCATACAAGTGAGTAAAATAATGGTTATTTGTTATATTATTAATATCAGCGGATACATTGATATTTGACATAACTGTATGCAATACATGATTTATGTTATCATTTGCCAAACTGTTCATAATTAATTATTTTTATAAATAATTAATCTTATATATTTTGGTGTTCAATTTTCTGTGTAGTAGTTGATATATTTGTTACTGTTGTTTTCAGTATCTTCTGAACCAATAATTGATTTTAGAACATTTTTTATACTTGTTCCATTCATCATTATAATATTTTTTACAAACTGATGTTTATTTTGAATCAAACAAGATATACTGTTATAAGACAATATATAAGATACTGCATGTGAATGATTGTTTCCTGTATTATTTATTATTGCATTTATTACTCCTTCTGGTATTTTAGTTGTTGTATAATCATTGATAATAACATTGTTAAGTTCAATATATTTTTTAGTTAGCTTTTTCATGTATTTTTCTACATTATTATTTTTTATTGTATTAAAAGCATAACACTCTAACAAAGCGATAATGTTATAATATTTCAATTTATTTGTGCAATAAGCATTCAATTCAAGATATAGATCTTTGTTATTATTTTGATATTCAATAAATATATGTTCGTACAAGTATTCATAAAACAATTCTTCACATTTAAGAACATTTGTGTATGATGTGTTCATATTAAAATAAATAGCGTTGCCCAACTGTTTAAAAATGTTCATCATATCACGAACACTTATATTATCATGATAATTGCCGATTAGTACAGAAACATTTGTATCATGAATTAATTTTACATTATTTAATTGTGTTTTGTTCTGTTTATTGTTTACTTGTAAATCTAGTAATATATATCCATAATCTTTTTTGTCGTAAATCAGTCCATAAACAAGAACATCATTATGCCAAAGATTAAATTTGTGTTGCTTATGTTCAATAATAGTAATATCAAACACTTGTTTTATCATGTTGATTAATTTTTTCACACAATCGTAAATATTCAATTCATTGCTAAATATTATATTGTTGTTGATACTTTTTATGTTTGGCGAAATTGATAAACCATTAATTATGTCTATAATATCATCGATAGATATATCAAGATTGTCATTGTAATAATTTTTGTTTGAATTTTTAAGATTATATACGAGATTTATTAGACAATTATTGTTGTTTGTATCATTTGTGTTTGATATATTTTCGTAATATTTTCTACATTCAAACGATGTACATAAATATTTTAGCACATCTGCATGTTTCGCGTATGATGATTTATATTTGGATATATGTTTTATATCGTTTATATGGTTGAATATGGACATTAAAAATAAAAATGAAAATATTTTATACTGTTTAGATAAATTGATACATAACACAAAATGGAAGAATACACATATAAATGTGTTGTGAGTGATAATATGATAAAAATACGATACAATGAAGATATAAACATAGTACATATAGAAGCATATAACATAGATAATTCAATGAGTAAAATGTTTTTGATATTGTTTAGACAGTTCATGGATGATATTATCGAAAGTGGTTATGAATACATAAGTATAAATGTACACAAAGACGAGATAGATATTATAAAAAACAATGATAAATGGGAGATAATTAAAGAAGAAGAAACAACAACAATAGTCAAATGTGAGATAAAAAATAGCATTGAATGTATCATAGAACCATTGATAAAAATATATGATTAAAAGTATAAAATACATATATAATTTTATTTAAATGAGCGAAGAAAAACAAGACAATCAAGAATGGGCACAGATAGAAGAAATAGAAACGAAAACAACGACAAATACTAAAAATATAATTAACATTGCGAGTGAAACAGATGAGAGTGTTATTGAAAATATCAAGAGAGAGTTTGTTGATGAATTTGAAAAGATGAATTTGAAAACAGAATTATTGAGAGGGATAATGTGTTATGGATTTGAAAAACCATCATTAATTCAACAATGTACAATACCAATTATTTTAACAAAAAGAGATTTAATAGCACAATCACAATCAGGTACAGGAAAAACAGGATCATTTGTGGTTGGTGCATTAGAAAGGTTAAATATGAATATATCATCACCAACGGGAATTATTTTATCACCAACAAGAGAGTTGAGTTTGCAGATTGAATCAGTTGCACGAGAGATTGGTAAATACATGAAAGTAAAAATTGAGTTAGCAGTTGGAGGAACACAATTGGATACAAAAAAAATATCAACATGTAATTTAATAATTGGTACACCAGGGAGAGTATTACATATATTGCAACGCAATTTATTGAAAGCATCATCAATGGAAATATTTGTTCTTGATGAAGCGGATAAATTGTTAGAACCAGATTTTCAAGGAGACATGGAACAAATTGTTAATTATTTACCAGAGACTACACAAATATGTTTATTTTCAGCAACACTACCAGAAGAAACATTAAAGACATCAATGTTATTTTTAAGGAATCCGATAAGATTATTGATTCCGAAGGAGGAATTGAGTTTAAAATTAATTTATCAATATTTTGTTGATGTTAAAGATGAGAACAATAAATTTGATACACTTATTGATTTATACACAAGCTTATCAATTGGTCAATGCATTATTTATTGTAACAACAAGAATAAGGTTAATAGATTAAAAATAGATTTAGATAATGCAGGTCATCAATCAGTAGCTATACATGGAGGTATGGAAACACACGAAAGAAATGAAGTAATGAAGAAATTTAGATTAGGGACATGTAGATTATTAATAACAACTGATTTACTGGCTAGAGGAATAGATGTTCAACAGGTAGGGTTTGTTATAAATTATGACATACCAACAGATACAGAATGTTATTTACACCGAATAGGTAGAAGTGGAAGGTTTGGAAAAAAAGGAGTTGCAATTAATTTCATCACGAACAGGGATTCACATTTATTAAAACGCATAGAAGAACATTACAATACTGAAATACCAGATATGCCAACACCCCAGTTTATAAACAGTCATATATTGAATGCATAAAAATTGAATAATTAATACTTTGACGATTATTTTTATTGTGAAGAATAAAAATAATGAACGATAAATCATTAAAACGAATACAAACAGAATTAAAAGATATGAAAGCATCAACGAATGAATATTTTGATGCATTTCCACTTGATAATGATATGTATAAATGGTATTTTGTTTTAGTTGGTCCAAAAGATACAGATTATGAAGGAGGTTATTATATGGGAATGTTGTTGTTGAGTCAAGAATATCCACATACAGCACCTAATATACAAATGATTACACCAACAGGAAGATTTGATACAAATAAAAACATTTGTATGTCAAACACTGCATATCATAGAAGTGAATGGACACCGATATGGAATTTGAGAACAATGTTGATGGGGTTTTTGTCAGTATTCACTGACTTTGAATCAGTTGGTATATCACATATAACTACAAATCCAGATATAAGAAAATCATGTGCATCAAAATCAATTGAATTCAACAAAATCAATTATATGAACATTTGGACAAAATTTAAATTTGTTGACAATGATGGAAATATAAAAAAAACATCTTTAGAACCTATAAATGAACAAACACCAATGATCATAGAACCAGTTCTTGAACAATCTATACCAGTTCTTGAACAATCTATACTAAATATAGAAGGAGAACAAATGCAAGATGACATACAAGAACAAGTGCAAATGGAAGAGGAAGATGTTGAAATGGTTATAGAACAACCAAAACAAAAGAAAGTATATAAAAAAAAAGTCAACACATCTAATGATAATAAACCAAAACGAAAATACACAAAAAAGGCAAAATAATTTATTAACAAAGAATATCATATATCATGAGTAACGATGAAAACAAAACAGATGAATGTGTATTATCTCACACATGTTCAACAATAGACACAACAATTATGTGCCATATAACTGACAAAACAATAACTAAAAAAATATTTGACACTTATATAATCCGTATGAGTTACAAAAATATGTACATAGGTCAATGTAATTGTCATTCAACCCAATATAAAACAATACTTGACATATTAATACCTATATACGGTGTAAGTATTGACATATACAACAGTTTGTTCAAGATTCGTGATTTTTATGGTTTGAACTCTATATTATCGTTGGTAGGAAAACACAATATCATTGTTCCAGAAGATGTTTTAAGATGGGTATTTATATATTCCAATGGAACAATAAATATGTTTGATGATGTTAATATAATTGAAAACTGCAAATATGATGCATCGTTTGATTTAATGTGTACTTATATATCAAATGTATGGGCGTGTACAAACAATTGCACGAGAAATCTTGATATTATTATTAAAAAATATGAAAATGAAAAAAGCAAAATATGTTATATGAATAAACACCATAAAGATACATTAGTTATGCATTTAATAAATAACAACTATGATGAAAAATACATAATCAGCATAATAAACAAATGTGAGTATAGAGACATGGATATAATTATATGTTCAATGTGTAAAAAACTAAATTATGAATTGTTGTTATATGCGATATGTTGTAAATATGAATTGTTAGATCATCATTTAAAAATAATCATTGAACAAGAAAACACGAAAAGAAAAGTAAATACTGTTCAATACATATCAGAAATATCAACAAATTTTGCACACTTATTAAATACAATATATGTACGCATATCCCCAAATGTTATTGAATATGCAAATAAATATAACATTCTGATTGATGATAGATTTGTTAATTAAATACATAAATATTTGATTAACTGATTATTGTTTATTTTCTTGATGATCTCTTTTTGCTTGATTTTTTACTTGATTTCTTGCTTAATTTTTTTGATGCTGATTTTCTCTTTCTTCTACCTCCTTCTTGAGCAACAACTGATGGTGCGACTGCTCCTCCAGATTGTCTTTTTTTGCTTGATTTTTTACTTGATTTATTGCTTGATTTTTTTGCTGATCTTTTCTTTTTTCCTCCTTCTTGTTCAACAACTGCTGGTGCAACAACAGCTGGTGCAACAACTGCTCCACCTGATTGTCTTTTTTTGCTTTTTCTTTTTGGTGCTGATCTTGCAACCATAGAGTTCTTTTTTGGTCTTCCAACTTTTCTTTTACCTCCTTCTTGTGTGCATTTATTATCTAAGCTCAATGTTCCTACTCCATCTTCATTTTCAAGTGCCATTTGTGTTGTTATAAATTATCTGAATAAATTAATTATTAAATATTATTTATTATTTAAACTCAACAATAATTAAGCATATTATCAAATTTAATTATATATGTTGTGTTTGTTGATATTCATTTTGTGTTTGTTGTTAATTATATACAATTGTTTTGATATACAAACTAAACAAAAAGTAAATTTATGGATATATTGGCAAGGTTCTATGCCTGAATATATAAAACTATGTATTGATATAATCAAAATAAAATCTCAAAAATATTACATGTTGCACATATTAGATGATATTTCAGTGACAAAATATTTGCCTCATTTAGATGATCTAAAAATTTTGAACAAATTACTTGTGGCACAAAAAGCTGATTATATACGAATTAATCTTTTGTATTTATATGGCGGTTTGTGGATGGATGCTGATACAATTATGTATAATACAATGAAACAAGTATATGACAAACAACATTACGATTTTATAGGTTTTGGATGTACGGGTGATGTATGTCACAATGGTTATAAAATACCATCAAATGGTGTAATGTATGCTAAAAAATCGAGTATATTGATGAAAAGATGTTTAGACAATCTCAACAAAAAGCTGATAAATGCAACATCAAAAGATGATTATTTTATGTATGGCAAATACATTATATGGGAAGAGTTAAAAATATTATTGAATGAAGGATATGCAAATAATTATTATCATTTTGATTCGTCTGTTGATGGAACACGTGATGTTAATGGTAAATGGGTTGCTCCTGATTTAATATTAAAAGAACACATAGATATGGACAAAAGTAAATTAATGTTCGTTATGTTAGCAAATAGTATATATTGTGGAGGAGATACTAAATATAACTGGTTTTGTGGATTATCAAGAAATGAAATATTGGGTAAAAAACTATTTATAAGTGAATTATTTAATGATGCATTACATTAAGTTCATCACAATTAACTTATTATGTATAAAATATATAAAATTATGTCTTTCACTGATTACTACTTTGATTATTACTCTGGTTCAATGAATGGAGGAACCATTATTAATGATAGAGAATTATATGGTATGAAAATGACACTAACTGAAGATATTACATTATTTGCACCTATTTCTCTTATGATTATGTCATCAATAGCACTTATGTTTATTTTAGTACCAATGATCAATTATCCATTGCAAGTTATTGATGGATTTGTGAATAAAGAAATAGAAAATAAAAAACAAAAAATGAAGAAGAAAAATAACAAAAGAAAAAGAAATGATGATGAAACATGTACAATTGAACCACACAATAGATTTTACATTGTTATGGATTTTTATATAGAAGATACAACACAATTAAGAGAATTAGTAAAAGCGTTGATGACAAGATTTTCATGCAATACAATGTTTTACAATGATAAAAGATGTGTTATGTATTATAGTTATAAACAAGGTAATAAAATGCATATATATAAAGGGGATACAAGAACAATAATTAAATCATTGAACAAATTTTTTGCACGATATACCAAAGATACAGATATTAAGTTTTCGGTAGATACATATATTGAGAGTTATGATAGGACAAGTAATAATATTAATAAAATTTTAAAAAAGTATGTAGATACAGATTTTACATGTGTTAAAAACAGAAAAACACACATACACGAATACAGTATATATGATGTATTATTATATGACGATCATATATTAGATTTATTCATGAGGTGAAAAATTGATATATTGAATTCTTGAAAATCGTTATAAATGATTATAATAAAATTACAAATGGAAGAAATCAACAGATTGAGAGCATTGAAATATCAACAACATTTAGAACAAGTCGAGAAAGAAACTAGGGATAAACAAAAGAATGAAAAAAAAAACAAAATAATTGCGCAATATGGGGTTCAACCAGATATACATGACATAATGGCGACTAAGATACAAAAGTATGTTAAACGCAAATATATAAAGAATGCACTGAATGAGCATAATGATATAATAGGTTTGTATAAATACAGGTACCCAATATATGGTGATGAAACTGATATGGATGCATATGCTGAAGAAAGTACATACACATATAATGAAGAAACAAAAGAAGTAATTGAAACACCGAAACCGTATGACAATGTTATTGTTTTGGATATAAGTATTTATGCAGTGTATGAAGGTTTGCCAATATATTGCAATGGTTTTGAATTACCTATGAAACAAAAACATTTAGACAGAATACAAGAAATTTGGAGGAAGATAAACCCAGAAACAACATCAGGAATAAGATTTAATCAAATGTTAAACAGTTCTAAACAAATATGTAAGTATTTTAATAATGAAAACTGTTTGCAAGATTTGTCTGAATTGTTCAAATCAACATAAATCTATCGTCAGTTGCATTGTGCCACAAAATATTGATCCAGATTTACAATGCACATCAAACAGATTAAATATAATTGAGTATGCGATAGTATTATATAATGAGTTTAAAACCAACAAAAAACTGAGATTGATTTATTTTGATATCATAAATAAATTGTCAGTGCATAAATATTCAAGACATCCCATAATTATTTGTTATTTATTGAATCTTTATGAACTATACAATATCATGAAACTTGTTAAATGTAATTATTCAGTTAATACTGAATATAACATAAATAGTTTGTGCAAAACTAACTATACATGTTGTTCTTATAAGGAACTAGTGATGATATGTGATTCGTATATGTTGTTGTTGATAAATAATATAGAACAAATGGAAAAATACATAACATACATAAATGATGAAAACAGTATAACATTATCATTGATGTATGCAAGTAATAAACTGAACAGAGAAAATGTGCGCCCAATAATAAAATCATTATCAAGAATCAACAGATTGAAAATAATATTTGATTATGAATTATTAAATGAATTGAATGAAGAACAAATAAATGATGATATTGATGTATATTATTACATATTTATTGGTAAATATATGACAGTTGTGTATTTCATAAAACAAAATAAATATACTGATACTGCAAAAATATGTGAGACATTGATTAGTTTATTGGATATAAATGAACATATAGGTTTGAATATGTTGAAAATAATGCTAAAATATAAGGTTAATTTTGTTTTATTGCCACATGTTGCAAATAAACATTATTTACCAAAAGTGATCAGAGAATATTATATATATGCAAAAGATAGAATAGATGAACAAGATAATGATGGAAATACCTTTATACACAGGTTGGTTAAATATAATGATAAAGATATGTTGGAAGATATGTTTAAATTGAACATTTGTTCCATGAATATAAAGAACACAAACGGAATGACACCATTGATATTATCGGCATTTGAACAATCAAATCAATGTTTGGAATATCTTCTTGAAACTATGAGAGACACTGACAATGAAACAGATAATGATGGGAATACAGTATATCATTACATCACGAGAAATAATTTGATGATAAATAGCAAAATAAAAAAATACATAAATCCGATTAATGAAAAATACCCGTTAGATATGGAATATACAGTTAGAGGTTTATGTTGGGAATATATATAAAAATGAACATTGACGATATAACGACAAATAAAACAAAATTGACAAATGAAAACATAAAACTTTATCAAGTTCAGGGTATATACAACACAAATGATGCAAATATAGTATTTATAGGTAATGGAGGAATACATGAAATAGAGAATGAAGATTACAAATATTTGATATATGAGAACAAAGAACATAACCTAAAAATATACAGTTGTGTATTGAACATTAAAGAAGGAGAAACAAGATTAATGTATGATATGTTGTGTATGAGAACTGATAAAGATGAGTTTAAATATTCATATATACCAAACATGGAGCAATCATTTAACATTATTAAGAATGGCAAGATTATATATAAAGTGAATAAATACATGGGAAATGACAAACTAATAACAGAAATGTTGCAAATATGTATAAAACATATATAAAAATGCGTATATTAGTATTATTAACCTAATATCATTATGAACAAACAGTTTGACAACAGAACAAAAAGACAATATTTTGACAAGCTGATATATGACTGCAAGTTTGGAGTGTATAAATCTTTGAGGATAAAAGAACCAGTTAAATATTATTATGATGATGATTACAACATACCCCCACCATACGAATATTGTATAACAAGCATAACAGAAAATCATCCGATTGATATATCATGTAAATATGTAAAGATGGGACAAAAACCCATAATGGTTAATTTTGTTGAAAATACATTTACATCAAATTCAAATATGTCTATATCAGAAAATATGCATGATCCAGTTATAAACATGAGAACTAATTTTTTTCAAACATTGTTGTTTGCATCAGGGGAACAAGTATATCCTATAACTGAACATGAAACAGTAAATACTAATGTGAATGTTTTGAGAAATGCAAGTATGTCTAATCTTAGTCTCCAAGATGTTGTTCCAATAAATATAATAACATCAATATTGCCAAGCATAGATATAAAAGAAAGCAATAATTATGAAATTGTGAGTAATATATTTGAAGCAATATTTCAAACAGCATGTAATTATTCATTTGATACATTGATATTAAATGATATGGGAATTAAAACAAAAAAATATGATGTTGGTATGGTATGTGATATGATCAACACAAATATATATAAATATGGTCATTTATTTAAAAATCTTGATATAGGATATACCATAACCAGTCATTCTGACAAGGGTTGTTTTGCATATTTATCTAAACATCTTGTATATCCACAAAAATACATAATTGAATATATTGAAAAGAATCATAATTAAATAATGTTATATATAAATTTAACATTATATGGAAAGAGACTACGATGAAGAATACTTTGATTTTTTATTATGCATTGACTCATGTTTAGAAGAAAACATGGACATACACATATACTACATTAATAACAAATTAGATATACAAAAATATGTGAATATAATACTGAATTTATCAATAATAAATAATTCGGCTGATATATACAAAAATACTGAATTATGTTTATATCTCAATGAAGAACAAATAGATAAATTAGCATACTATGGTATAAACATACATGGCAATAATGATGTTAGAGAACAAGAATTATTGTCTACAAAACTATTTCACATTAATTTGGTGATGAATGTGTTTGAAAAGTATGTAGATTATAGACCAAACCATGTTATATTCAACAAAATATTTACGAATTGTTTTTGGACAGAAGAAACACTTGATAAAATAATTGTTATTACACAAATGATAAACAAGAGGACAAAAATAAAATACATCAACATTATGAGACAAATAATGACAATAGGAAAAGTGTACAGATTGAGAAAGTATTTTTACGATTATATGCGATATATAAACATTCATAACTATCATGTGAAGTTTCGCAATTTAATACAATATATAAAAAACATAGATGATGGTTTATATTGTTGGAAATTTGTGCAGTATTTGGTTGATAATTATGAATTGAATGAAAATGAAATGAATGAAATACATGATATGTACTATAAATATGAATTAACATTTAATGATACATATATGATTATATGGAGAAATGAACACTATTTAGACAATAACATTATTGGATTTTAGATTAAATGTTCCACATACAAACATAAAACCCATAAACATTAAACAACAAGAATAAGTTACAATATTACTATATACACTATACACACCATCACAAGATGACACAACAATTTTATATGTACCGATGGATACTAAAAACATAATAACCATAAACATAACAACAATACCAATATTCATTCTTATATTCATATTACTTGCACCTATAACAAACAAACCGAATCCTATAATAAGAGGTAATAAATAATACAAATGTCCTGAACTTGTAGGTTTTTCTTTGCATATACTTTCGTATTCAGATTTATCGTTTTGGCTCATATATATATTTCAACTAAAATAATAAGTAGGCTTATATATTGCCCTTTCATCATATTTATATGGTTCAACATAAGTATCACATATATCAACGCCAATATTGCATAATTTATCACATAACGCAATATGTGTTAATTGCTCATCATTATTATAATCATGTATATCATGATTTTTTATGTTTATAATATGTTTAGACTGTTGAGGTATGATAAGCATCGCATATATTTCATTTGGTATTTTTCTTATATTTTGTCTTTGCATAGTTTTGACAAAATCATTATCATAATTACATATTTTACCTAAACCATGAACAAACATAGATAATTCAATAGGATGAATACATTTGTGTGAAAAATTAAAAGTGTAGTAACAATCTTTGTTGTGGTTTATTTTGTTTGTATATAGGTTTATACACCATAATAGACCAAACACATAATCATTATATTTATTAGGATTATATGTGTTTATATTCCAATATTCATATTTTTTGTATTTATTGTGTACAAGATCGGACAGAAAAACAAGGAAACATTTAAAAAATATCATGTCAATAACATAAATATCATTGCATAGATACACAACTGATTTGCGATAATTAAAATATCTTGATGTGTATTTATATGCTAACCATAATTTGTCTATGTTTACATAATTTAGTTTTGTTATGTAATCATTTCCACACAATAGATTTATAAACGCAAAATCTGCATAATGATAATTATGTTTATCATGTTGAACATCTATACAAGATAAATGTGATATAATGAGATTTTTTATATTTATAATCCCTAAACCATTGTCCATATAAATGTTGTTAATATTTAGTGATGCAAGTATTAATATCATATCAGAATCGCTACTATAAACATAAAAGCTTTTGGAAGGTATATATTTTTGTTCTATCAACATTGATATTTTATGTTCTGCTTCACCAATATTTTCTGTTAGAACATCAATATAAGCAAGATTATATTTGTGTTTTAATTTGTTGATATAGCTTTCAAGGTTATTTTTTAGTTGTGCCATAAAAACTGTACCAGTTGTAAATATCATAGATTTGCATAAAGGGTCTATTGATCTGCGTGATTTTTGCAATTGTAGTTTAGCAAAAGGAGGAATACCATCAGAAAACAAAATTAATGATAGTTTAGGTATATTGTATTTTAGTATTTTATTGACTGATATACACAGTTGTTTAATAATATTATGAAAATTCCAATCACTTACAGATAATCTATGAAGAATAACATTTAAGTCAATATATACATGATCATAAACACATTTATTACCAGAATGTTTTTTAAAAACACCATCATGTTTTACAACCCAAGACATAAAACCAGAAATTCCCATTATTTATACATATATGATTATTTATAATCATATATATCAACAAAATATCAATTTTATGCACCGATTTTTTCATTAAATATTCCAGATTTGTTGTAGATCATTAAAAGAATTACAAGAGTAAGGAATAGTATAAGAAATATATAACTTGTTGGATTGAAACATAATGTACCAAAATCAACTACTTCATATAAATTGAGTTCATTAATCATTTCAATAACACTTATAAATGTATTATAAGGTAATGCAAATAAAAAGTAAAACTCTTGTTGGGGATTTAACAATATTTTGCCAAGATTTCTGCGTTTTTTGCATTTATATCCAGGAATAGAACGAACATTTTCTTTACATTCTCTACATTCACATACTAATCTTGATTTGCCACATTGATATAAATCTTTGTCTTTCATGTAAAATACTCCCTCGCCCAATTCAGGATCACCATAACTATGTGATGCTTCTGCTTCTGTTTCAGATGCTATTGTATGTAGTTGTTCATTAAGAACTGCATCTTTTATATTTTTACCCAACGATTCATATCTATCTAAATGTTGATTTGCCATAATAAAATAATGTGATAAAATAATAATATTTTAAATGTTGGTATTAGTATATACGCATTATTTATTATAAATAGTCAATGGAAACTAAATACATACCACCGTGTCAAAAACACGCAAATCAAGTTGATAAAAACATGCACAAACCAGTAATAAATGATTTTCCCCCATTATGTGCATCTAAACCGAAAGAAGAAAAAACAAATATATGGTCAAATTTGAGAGAAACGAAACAGCACATGTTTGAAGTAACAGAAGATTTAAGTATAAACAAAAAACCACCAAAAATATTTTATGAACAAAAAAGAAGAAATAAAAAGAAAATTCCTAGAAGAAATAGACGAAATGAACATGAAAATTATGATGGGGGAGAATTTGGCTATTGTGAAGAAGAACAAGAAGATGACAATTGTTTATCAGATTGGAGTGATTTTGAATAACTGTTTAATTTTGAAAATATAAATATTTTCATGATTATTTTTAATACTTATGCACATCAATGATGATTTGTTTTACGAATCTGGACACATTAAAACATACTATCATGACAAACAAACTATCTTTTATGCAGATATGACAGCATCAGGATTACCTTCACCAATTGTTGATAAATATATAGCTAAATATATATTACCATACTATGCAAATACACATTCAAATTCACATAATGGAAGATATATGACTGAATATATAAAGAAAACAAGAGAATATATAAGGAACAAGTTTGAATTAACAGAAGAACATAAAATAATATTTACAGGTAATGGAACAACAGGAGCTATAAATCATTTGATTTCTGTTTTAAATTTAGAACATCATGAACATGCTAATATTATATTATCATTGTATGAACATCACAGTAATTTTTTGCCATGGCATGATTTGGCTGAAAGAAATACAAATATAAAAATAACCATGTTAGATCATTGTACGGCACAGTCTAAACATTGTTTAAATTTGAAACACATGAATCAAATACTTGAAAATGTAAACAAAGACCAAAATAAATGTTCTATGAATATTGTTAGTGTAACTGGATGTTCTAATGTAACGGGAATAATATCACCAATTGATGAAATAGTTGATATTGTAGAAAAATATAATACAAAAGCAGGATATAAATTGTTCTATTTATTTGTTGATTTAGCATGTCTTGCGCCATATAGGTTTATATCTATGACCAATATAGATGCATGTTTTATATCAGGACACAAATACATTGGAGGAACATCAACCCCTGGAATATTAATAGCAAAAGAAGAATTATTTAAGAATAGTATGCCTTATGCGCCTGGGGGTGGATGTGTTATAAAAGCGAACAATAATATTGTCAAATATGAAGAAGATATTGAAAAGAAAGAATCAGGAGGGACACCTAATATAATAGGAATAATAAGACTTATGTTGTCAATGAAATTACTTGAAAATAACATAGAAATCATAAATAAAAGAGAACCAAAAATAACACATCATGTACATAATTTTATGTGTATGATGAAAAATAAATATGATTATTTTGATGGTATATATATTGGCGAATATTTAGAAAATAGACTTCCTATAGTTTGTTTTTATGTAAAAAATGTGCATTACAATATAATTGTTGCTTCTATGAATGATATGTTTGGAATACAAGTGAGAGGAGGTATATCTTGTTGTGGGACTTTTGGTGAATATATTAAAAAAACTTGTGGTGTATTGGGTTGGGTTCGTGTTACTTTTCATTGGTCAATGTCAAACAAAACAATAAAATATATCTTGAAAAGTATACATTTTATTGTTCATAACATACATAAGATAAAATCAAAATATGTATTTGATGATGAAACAAAATGTTATATTCATGTTAGTTAATTCTTTTCAAATCTTCTATCAACATGTATTTACCTATATCATGGCAATTTATATTTAATGATTTGCTATATATGATGCTTTTTATTTCTTTTATTCTTTTATGTTTGGCTAAAATCATTAACATGTTTGCTAAATCATAGATAGATCTAATTATATACTTGATTGGTTTGTGCATGCTTTGAACAACAGTAGGTATTAATTCAGTAAAATCTATTGAATTAAGATTAGCATGATTATATTCTTGCAAATTTCTCGTCAATAATTGTACATATTTATATTCTTTTATCAGTTCCATGTTTTCTAAATAAGATTGTTTAGACAACATACAATTTATGTGATTATTTTGTGGTCCTTTATAAGGGAATAGATAATTAATAATTCTTGCACAAATACTTTGTGGATTTTGATAATCATATTCAGAAGGATTTAAACCCGAATTGGAGATAAATGTATTGTTGTCTTCATTTTTCAATAAATCACATTTATATACAAGAGTATTTTTGTCTATTATAATATCTGGTATATTTGTTATTTTTTTTTCATGATATTTGAAATCTACATCATAATAACTAATAGTATTACCTATTATGTATTTTATGTACAATAGTTTATTTATCGTTCTTCTCAGTTTTTCTATTTTTTCTGGACTACCTGAATTGTGTAATTTTAAACATACTTCATATTTAGATAGTTCTGTATAAAATGCTCGTATTGTGTTAATATCATTTTCTTTGTTATGTAATTTTCTCAACCATATGTTTAATCTTTCCATAAGACGCTTTAAATATAAATCATCATTGTTTGTGTTTGTATCTTTTGTTGCATCAACTGAACATGGACATAATTTAGGTTTTGTGTCATTAGTAAAATGGTCTAAATATACATTACTGTAAGATTCTTGAGACATTTTTGTTATCATAGATAGAAAAACTAAAACAAGAACAAGAAATATTATAAGAATGATGCGGAACATAAATGAATATGTAATTACATAATATTAAATGTTTTTATTTGTGAATTGTTGTTTTTATCTTCTTTAATACATGGTTTTATGTTATTTCTTAAATACAGTATTAATAGATACATTAGATATATAAACACAATAGTTAATACGACATAAAACAAAAAAGCAGGAATTAGAAGATATAAAGAGTATGAAATATATTTTGTAAAATGTTTCATTAATAATTCACTCAATGCTTCAGTGTACATGTATATATTTGTGATATATTATTTATCTCATTGGTGTATTATAACCGCACACAGGTTCAACATTGTTCCAAAATTTGCGTTTTTCATCAGTTGTTAGAACACCAATGTTGCTTAGTGTTGTTATTGAATTATATATGATTTTACATCTATTGTTTATTATGTTTTCATTGTCGTTTCTAGAATTAAAATATATCATGTGCTGATTGGGTATATTTTGTGATGGTGAAATATATGTTGCTCTAGAAGGATGAGAATTGTATATTTGTGTATTTTCATCTATTTGTGTGTATTGTGGTATTGTTGTTTGTGGTTGGGTTATTGGTTGTTGTGGCAAAACTGGTATAGATGGTTGTTGAACCGGTATAGATGGTTGTTGAACTGGTACAGATGGTTGACGAACTGGTACAGATGGTTGACGAACTGGTACAGATGGTTGTTGAACTGGTATAGACGGTTGTTGAACTGGTACAGATGGTTGTTGAACTGGTATAGACGGTTGTTGAACTGGTACAGATGGTTGTTGAACTGGTATAGATGGTTGTATAGGTGTTTGTGGCGTTTGTGTTGTTGATGTATTTGAAGTGTTTGTTGGTGTAGGATTATTTATGTTTTCATAAGCACTTTTTAGAACATTATATTGTGTTATTAAATCTAATATTCTTCTTGTGCTATTTATTTTCTTTGTTATATTATCAATACTTTCTTTCCAAACATTTATTCTTTGTATTTTTTCGGGTGTATCAATATTATTAACAGATGCACCAAATGCACGATTAGTATATAATGCACTTAGTCTATTTGTATTTTTAAGTGCATCTATTTCATCTACAATATCTTTGTAACTTGTTTTAGGTGCATTATTTGTTCTTGAAGCATTAGTTACATTTGACAAAGCATAAATATATATATTAGCGTATTCACCAAAATATGTATCAGTTAAAGTATTGTTATGTGTTAAACATGTAGTGTATGTTCCATTAACCATCAATCCAAAAGATAATGTAACATTACTATTTACATTTATTCCTTTTACAGTTCTAAAAACGGGTGCAGAACTAAAATAATCATAAATTGATTTTACAGTAGCATTTTGTTCATTTTTTAGTTTTGCAAATATTCTGTTTATCTTTTCTTGTTCTTTAAGCACATATACTGAAGATCTAGATTCAAGTATTTCATTATAAAAACAATCACTATAATCATTTTTAACATTTCCAGAGGGTATATTTAGTGTTCCAGACACATTATATATAACTCTAACAAAGTTATATACAAAACCATTTGTATTAGCCAAATCAAAATCAGCAGGAACAAAACCATATAATTCAGGTTTAATACAGAAGATAGAATATAAAGATTTTTCAGCATAAACAGAAGGTCTTGTAAATTCAAACATTATTTTTTTAGCCAAATTTGCATAATCTTTGTTTATTTTTATATAATACATCTCATTGTTTGTTGGTGTATCATTCATAACAATATCAAGATTGCACATGTTATTCAAATTAAAACTCATATCATTGTTAAATATTTTTATCAATTTGAGTACACATGTATTGCACATCAAATACTCAATTAACAATACCTTGTTTATATATTTCATTGTGTTTATAACACGATCTATTTTCAACATAGCCTTCAAATTGTCTCCTATGTCATCATTTGCAACAATACTTGGCAATCGTTTTATAACATCACATGATGCAAATGGGTACATACTAGATTGTGTAATATTACTGTTAGATAGTCCAATAGTTCTTATATATGTGTATATTTCATCAATATATGCAGATGCTAATTCTTTATCTTTTGTGTTGTAGTTTTGTCTAGCAATATCAGCAATAGTTTGTGTTACATTTGTCATTTGTTCGTTGTTGTTCGTATAATGTATATAAAAATATACTATCAACAAAATGATGATAATGACGATTAATATAACAATTAACATAATGAGTTAGATATATAATATTTCAATATTATATATTTATTTATACATAGTAAAAATCTGGCGACATAATATCAGAGAAACTAATATTCCAAGGTTGTGTTTTTACTTTTATTTGACTTTCTGTGACTGGTTTTGGTTTGGGGTCTTTATAATACCTTATCTTATATGTTCGAGAATCAAAATATGAGAATACAACAATTAAGAATAAAAATACTACAACGAATGTTGACCAAATATATACAGACATTTATATTAATTAACTCACAAATTTATTTATTTACCTACTATTTCATATTCTTCTTTGTCATTCACATCTATATATCCTAATTGTTCATACAAATTATCTTGTGCTTCTGATAATGCATTGCTATTCATACTAACATTAGTTTTGTCATTGAATGATTGTGCCACAGACCCACTTGAACAACCGAAATAATCTTTGCTTGGTTTATATGTATCAATATCACTGAATTTTTCATTCATTTCTCTATCATAAACTACTTTCACAAGATAGAAAAATACATACACAAACATTAACAGAACAATTAACAGTAATACAACATTTAATGTTCCTATATTTTTTGCGACATTTTGCGCTTGTAGTATTTTTTGTCCAACTACTTGTTGCATATTTATATTAATTAAGATATATTATTATTTATCACACACTATTTCTTACACAAATTGCCTGTATGTTCTTTAGATAATTCATTTTATCATCACTTGTAATTGCATTTATATTATATAAATCATTAACAGCTTGATATATTTTATTGCACCTTTCAACTTTACTTATTGGTTTTGTTAAAGGTTCATCATTCACTTGAATATTTGCATCTAAACTTCTGTTGTCAAAAGTTTCCATTTTTCCTGCCATAAACAAACTGACCTCATAATAATTTTTGTATATATGTTCTTCTCTTTTATAATCATTTAACATTTTCTGTCCAAAATTATAATATACATCAACTCTATCGATATATTCTTGAATACTTGTAATCATTGTGTTTATTGCTAAAACTAATGTGTAACATGTTTTAGTTTTGCATGTTTTTATTCTATGCATTATTTCTGCTTCTTTTTTTTTGTTTGTTAGAATGTTTTTATTTTTGGTTGTTTTTTCTAAATAATCATTTATCTGTTTATTTACACTTATATACATCTCCATTACTTTGTCTAATTGTATTTTACTTGGTTCTTTTATGATTCTTACTTCGTGGGCATTTTTCATCATAGATGTAAAACCATCTTGACAATCATTTAACTGTTTTGTTATATCTTTTACAACATCATCACAATATTTTTTTATATCATGTATATCATTGTGTATCTTGTGCAATTCTATTAGAATATTCAACTGTTCTATTAATTTGTCAGATAGTTCTTTTATATTGTTTATGTTTTCATCTGTAATTGTTTTCATTTTATTTGCATCAGTGATCATTTTATTTACATCATTTTCTTGTAAATTATGTTTATTTAGTTTTTCTTTTGTTCTTATCATTGTTTGGTTAATTCTTGTTATTTGCTCGTAAAGGAATTTATTGTTAGACACATAATAATACAAGGTTCCTTGTAATTTTGCATAATCTTTGTAGTTTTGTCTAAATTGTTTCATTGGATCAAAACCATGACCAAGATATATTTTTAAATCTTTTATTAATAATTCACCTTCTAATTGAACATCAGTAGCTTTTTTTAGATTAACAGACATTTCGTTTTCTATATCATTTATTTTGTTCATATCTTTGTTTATGTTTGTTGATGTTTTTTTAAAAATGTCAAGAATGTTAATATTATTGTTAATGTCATTTAGTATGGTATGTTTAGATAAAGAAACATCATTATCAAATAAGTATTTTCTCATAGTAATTGCCTGATGATAATTAACCATATTAAGTCTCATTTGTGCATCATTTAAATCTTTTATCATATTTGTGTATTTGTTGTGTATGTTAGTTATTTGAGCAAATGATATATTAGCTTTTGCATTATAATCAATATCATTGAATGAGTTAATATTATCGATATTTGATTGTAGATTAGTGAAATATGTATTTATTTTTATGAGAGTTTCGTTTATAGATTTCATTTTTGGCAATATTTTGTGTGTTAGTCTATTTGCAATATCAAAATTGTTATCAATATCATTTTTTATCATAAACTCATCATCATTTATGTGTGTATTTGCAAAATCTTCATGTTGTGGAATAGAATACAAAATAAGTATAAATAGTATCAATACAACCAATAATATTGAGACAATCATATATAAATATTGAAATGAATATTATTATTCACTTCAATTAACTATCACTTAGTTTTTTGGATAATGCATCAAGAATTGCCATAGATGATTCAGAAGGCATAATTGGTATATATTTTGATGCAACAAAATAGAAGAAAACGAATTCAACAATACCAATGAATGTAAATACGATGGCATTTTCTTTCAATATTTCGCCAATGATTACTTCATTTGTTTCATGTGTATATACTTTGACCATAAGTAAAATAACAATCATTAACAAAGCAAAACAAATATTTATAGTGATCATATATTTCAGTGTCCAATTATTGTTGTTAGTTACCATATCAGATTTTTTGTTATTTATTTCGGTTAATTTTTGCAGTGGAAGATATTCTCTCAATTTACGGATTGTATTAATTTGGTTAGAAGATAAATCTTTTGTCATACTTGATATATTTGTCTCAATGATATTTTCATACTCATGGTCAATGTGATGTTGAACAACATGTCTTATATACATGATATAAAATATGGTAAGTATGGTTAATAATATAACAACATGAACAGTCAAATCGACTGAAAAAGTCATACTGTTACGCACACTATCTAAAATCATATATATTAATTAAATAAAATATCGTGTTTATTTATATTAATACTATTAAATGGACACTCATGCACATATAATATATATAACATTGCATGTATTATTGGTTGCTACATTAATATGTGTATTATATTTCACTTTGGTATTGCCATTAGAGAAACAAATAGTAAATAATCAAGCAGAATATTTAATGAATGAGATGACAAAAGATTTTGAACTTGTGCCATCGGAATATAAAAAAGCATTAGGTGGTTATATTAGTTGGGTTAAAAATGACATTGATATGAAAGAGGCAGATAATGCAGTTAAAGAGATAAATAAAGGTATATTAAAACAAGTATTAATATCAGGATTTATATTTTTTGTTTTATGTTTAGGTTTAGTAGCTTATTGTAATTCTAAAACGAAAGATAATATTGATTACATAGATTTATCTAAAAGATTGTGTGTAGTATTGTTGTTTGTTGGAGCAACAGAATATATGTTTATGAGATTTTTATCATCACCATATTTGTATGCGGATCCAAATTTTGTTAAGAAAAATATTTATGAGAGTGTATTGAAAATTTAAACACATTGATATACATAATTTTATGATTATGTATATTTATTCATAACAACCAGAACTCTGAACAATGAGTATTACCATAAGAATTTATACCACAAACATAATTGTATGGAATCCAAAAATTACCATTTATACCCCATTCATTTCCCCAACTATTTCGGCACAAAAATGCACCAATGTGTGATACTTTTTTATGTGTGTCTATAACTAAATTATTATCTTTATAACAATCAAAATTATTATCATAACCAATCATAGTAACCGCATGACCACCTAAATAATTATCATCATCAGAAGGATTGATCAATATACCAGATTTTTTCACTTCATCACTTTCAAAATTATCATAAACATCAAAACCGAATACAATTGGATTATCTTTGAATAGTGCATTTTTTAATTGTTCGATGATATAATAATCGGGTACATTTTTATTGTATCTTATCAATTGGTAATTTTGTGTCTTGTTTGCGGATGCAGATACATAACACTCGTTATTTGGGACATCAAAAACTTTTGTTTCATCATAAGGATACATATCTTCTGAACATACACCAATAGTTCTCAAAACTTCTACACCAGAATACAACTGTGCGCCATCATCATATTCAGTTGTATTTTCAATCATTCTTTCATTATAATACATGAATAATCTAGATGGTGAAAACATTGTATTAGTTTTTTTGAAATATTTATAAGAATATGCCAAAGATAAAGCATTTGCAGTACATGAACTTAGTTCCCCTTGAAAATAATTTGGCAACACAAAATTACTGTATTTGTTTAATATGGAATGATTATCAGGCAAATTACATTTTTTACTTGCCACTTTAAATATTTTTACTGAACCCATGGGTTCAGACCTCTTATAGCCATATTTGCCCATTATATATTTAACTCATATAAATATCTATTTATATGAGTTGTTTAATGTTTATCTAAACAACAAAATAATTAATCCCAACAAAGCTAATGCATTTGTCCAACCAATTTCACTGACAAAAGGACTATCTGAAACAACACCATCAGCACTTGTACCAATCATTTTGGGCAATGAATGTTTCCAACAGATTGTAATAAGTGTTGGAACTATAGCAACAAAAATAACCAATGAAATAAAAAATAATACATATCTGTATTGATTAATTGTAACATTTTGTTGTGGTTTTTCTTCGTTTGAACTCATATTTATTTATACATTATATATCGGAAAAATAAAAAATAGATAATTAAATAATATTAATGAATAAATCTGCGATTCCGTTCAATTATAAACTGACAATAAAAACGATATTAACAAATGAATATTTTGATGGTTCTGTGTTTATAATGTTCAAAATACAAAATGACATACATAAAATATTACTAAATATACATGATTTAGATATATTGTTTGTTTCATGCAATAATCAGGCAATTAATTTCAAAACAGATAATGAATATTTGCACATTTATCATGATTTTAGATATGGTATGACATACACAGTTGGTATATCATATACAGGAATATTAAACAAACAGAACAACATGACAGGTTTTTATATAAGCAAAAGTAAGGATAAATTAATGGGTATAACACAATTTGAACCAACTTATGCGAGAAAAGTGTTTCCATGTATAGATGATCCAGAATATAAAGCATCATACGATATAACAATAATTCACGAACCACAATACACAGTTTTATCAAATATGCCGAGTAAAGAAACTACAACATTAGAAGATGGTATGATTATGAATTCATTTAATCAAACACCAATTATGCCTACATATCTTGTAGCATTTGTTATAGGTGAATTTGGGTATATAGAACATAGTGTAAATAACACATTAGTAAGAGTATATGGAATAGAAGAGTTAAAAGATGATTTATATTTTGCATTATCAACGGCATGTAAATGTTTAGATTTATGCAATGAATATTTTGATTATAAGTATTTTTTGCCGAAACTTGATTTAATAGCAGTTCCAGATTTTAGTTCAGGAGCAATGGAAAATTGGGGGTTAATAACATTTAGAGATGAATTGTTGTATGTAAATGGATATACAAATCAAGAAGAGAAAGAACATGTAGCAATAACAATATGTCATGAATTAGCGCATCAATGGTTTGGTAATTTAGTAACAATGAAAAATTGGAATTGTTTATGGTTAAATGAATCAATGGCTACTTATTATGGTTGGTATTTTACAGACTTAATTTATCCAAATTGGCACATTTGGGACAATTATATTTGTGATGATTATGAACAAGCATTAAATCTTGATGGTATGTTTTCAACTCATCCGATTGAAAACAACATAAATAATGAACATGATATAAAACACATGTTTGATGCAATATCTTATGCAAAAGGTTCAGTTATAATAAGATTTGTAGCAGATTACATGAAGGACAAATTTAGACAAGGGATGAGAAGATATATAAAAAAATATCAATTTAACAATGCAACATCTTTTGATTTATGGGATATGTTTGACAATGTGAATGGTAACAAAATAGTTAGCACAATAATGAAATCATGGATATATAAATCAGGATATCCGAAATTATTTGTAAATACAAATGATGGCACTATAAAACAAATAAAGAATACACATCTAAAAACAAAAGATGACAATACTATGTGGATATTTCCATTATATGTGAATAACAAACACATAATTATTGAAGACAAAATAAGCAAAGTAGAACCGCAAATGGCAATTAATATGGAAAGAATGGTATTGTGCAGAGTATTATACACATCAGTACCTAAAAAAGTTAGAGTAAAAGAGTATATAAATATATTGAGTGATTATTTATATTTTTTTCTTTCGGGTCATGTAACATTTACTCGTATGTATGAGGTTATATGTGTTATATTCAATCATAATATATTACAATTATGTCCCAATGTATGGAAAATGTTATATAATGGTTTAAAAAAGATAGATGATATTGCGGGTAATTTATTGATAAATGATTTATATGCGGATATAGGTATTTGTATAAACAAAATAAAAATAGGAGAAACAAATGTTAGAACCCATAGATTGAGAAATATATTATATCAAATGTTAGATCTTGTAAAAGATCCGTGCCATCATTCACATGTGTTAAAGAAATACAAAACAAACAAATGCAAAATAAATATTGATCCTCATTATTCTATTGTTTATAAAACTGTTACAAGATTATATGGTGATGAAAAAAAGAAAAACTATTATGATATTTTAGATGCTTTTAACACATCAACAAATATATCACATAGACATCAATTGATGTGTGGTATAACACAAACAAGTGATATTGATTGTATAAAGAATAACATAAGTATGATAGATGGATTTATGTATAACAAGAAAGAACTAAATACATTGAATATAAAGGATCAAGATATAATGGGATTTGTGAGACAAATGATGAGCAACAAAAATGCAAGATCGATGATAAGAAACTATTTATTGGATAATTTTGATTATCTTGAAACACGCTACAAGATTGGTGCAAATGAACATACACATTTGATTAAGATTGTTTGTATGTATGTATATGATAATGTAACATGTGAAAAGGTCAAATCTGTTATACTTAAAAATAACAGATTTGATGATATGATTATAAAACAATCTATTGAAAATATGAATATTGGAATAGCTTACAGAAAAAATATAGATATTATATGCTAAAAAGTGAATATACAAACGATAAATGACAAAATTAAAATATAAAGATAGAATATATTGACTGAATATGGTTCAAAAAAAGACAGTGAATACATTGTATGGAAAAATAGCGCAAAATAAAGGGGCTATTTATGGATTAAAAAGGAAGCTAAAAACATTGAGAACAGAGGAAGATAAAAAAATGGTTGAAAATGAAATATCAAATCATGAGGCCCTAATAAAAGAATCATGGGCTATAATTAAATCGTATGGTATTATAGTTCCTAAGAAAGAAGGTATAAAATCATGTATGGATAAATTCAAGAACAGACCAGAATATGAGGACGATGAAGATCGCATATTAGAGGAGAACATAAGAAGAATAGAAGAACAAAACAGACAAGTAAATATGCAAAAAATATCTCGTCCAGTAATTAGAGAAAAACATAAAAACACCGAAATGACATTTGATGTGAAAAATTACAAAAGAACCAGTACAAAGACAGATGATAAGGTTATAAAAAGTATTGAAAAAGTATTATTTGATGATTCAATAAAAAAAGAAACACAAGAAACAAAAAATACGAATGAGTACATAGTGAAGAAAAACATGATTATTTGTTCTAATAAGAAAACAGCATTTGTATGTGTTCCTGATGATAGTAAATATTTTGTTACATTTGAGGATGATATAGGTGATATTAATAAATTATGGGAAACAGATATAAACAGTGAAGATACATATTTTGTTGATATATTGACCAGATATAAATATGATTATGTGATGATTGATGATAATGTGTATCATGTGGACAAAGATATATTAGAAATAGGCAGTAGAAAAATGTGTATTGAGAACATAGATGCGACAATAAAAAAAGGGAAAACAAAAGATAATAAAATGAGATATTATATACAACTTGAATGAGTGTTATTTTACGAACAATATGTGACAAAGATTTAGATAATTTGTATATGTTAAATCAAGTTATATTTAGTGATTTAATAAAATATGATAAAAACTATTTTAGTACATTTTGTTTGAAAGGACATGGTAAAATATTATTAGAATACAACAAACCGATAGGATATATTATTTATGGATACACTTGTTCTAATTGTGTACAAAAAATGACGATAATTAGTTTGGGTGTGTTAAAAGAGTATAGAAACAAAGGTTATGGAGATGTATTGATAAAAGAAAGTATAAAAACATTAAAAGAACACAATGAGATAATATTGCATGTAATGGTCAATAACATGAATGCGATAAAATTATACAAAACGAATGGTTTTGTGATAATTAAAAGACTATCTAATTATTATTATCAATTGAATACGGATGCATTTATAATGCAAAAAATTAATAATAGATAGTTAATATATAAAATGTCTGTTGTAACATTTCACAAAATATCAGAAGAACACAAAGAAGATGGAAAAGTAAAAAAACATGAAGAAGTGATAGTATATGGTTCATCTGGTTTAATGATGAAGTATTATGATCAACTTGATAAAGTTGAAGAAAAAGTCATAGTAAAAACTAGTGATAATAAAACATTCAAATTGATTAAATATGCTGGAAAAGATAACAAAACTGAAAATGAGATGCCAAGAGCAGATATATTGAAAGAATTGAAAGGCAAGAAATTTGCATTTATGGTGGCATTTTTAGAGAACAATGTTAAAGGTGATATATTTAAATCAGCATCAGCATCATCAGGTTCAGGTTCAAGAGATATGAGTAGAACAAAAAGATCATCATTGAGAAGAACAAGTAAGAAAACATCAAAAAAGAGACAAAGTAAGAGAACATCTAAAAAAAGAGCAAGTAAGAGAACAAGTAAAAAATGAGTAATAAAATTAAATATACTAATATAAAAATATTAGTATATGACAAATAAAAAAAAAGCAAGAGGAACAATAAAATCGGGTATTTGTTTTTCATCATCATTTAGTTCATTCACATTACCGCAAACATCACAACAAATAACATTGATTGATAACACAACGAACACATCTATATCATCTTCATCATCATCAAGTACAGAAGACAAAGAAAGAAGACATAGCACAGGATCTGAAAATAGTATGAAGAAATCTTTTGTTGAAACAATAAAAAAAATAGCATTATCATCTACAACACCATCAATGCCAAATACACAACAAAACAATATGATAAATGATATAATAGGTTTGTTATGTGATAGTAATGAAAGTGATAAACAACAATCAGAACACGAAACAGAAGAAGAAGAAAGAACATCATTAAATGATAGTTTGCCAGAAATACCAAATATAATGATAAATAGTATAACTGATATAAAAGAGCCAGAACCAGAAAAAGAAAATGAACAAAACGAAGACTTGCCAGAAATAACAGCAGAAGATCCTAAAAATTTGCATTATGTTAGTATCATACATACATATATAAGAAATACTAAACGATTGCAGACATTGCTTGAGAATATACAAACAATATCAAATATAAAAAGTGGTGAAAAATTGTGGTTAAGTGATCAAAAATTGGCGATAGATAATAGTATAATTCCTCAAATATCTCGTTGGGCGTATTCACAGAATAGATATGATATAATAACATTTATACACAGAGAAATACAAATTGCAAACAATATTATGTATTTGAGAACAAATGAAGGATTAACATTTTTAGTCATAGGTGAATTATCATGTTATATGGGTGGTATATATAAAGGTTTATGCAATTTAAAAATAACATATAGTGAAGATAAAAATATGATAAACAAGATTGATGATATTATAGCATGTTTAAACACTGAACAAATTATAGATATATAAATAATAATGGATACTTTGGATCAGCAATTTGAATTATGTGCAAGTATTGTAAAAAGTCTAAAAACAACACCTCAAGATGATGAATTGTTAAATATATATGGTTTGTATAAACAAGCAACATTAGGATGTAATACATTACCTAAACCTTTGATATTTGATATTAGGGGTATGTCTAAATGGAAAGCATGGAAAGATAAACAAGGCATGACAAAAGAAAAAGCTAAACAGGAATATGTGGATAATGTGTATAAACTGACTGAAATGTATGGTATAAAGGAATAAAAAAATGAATATTTTTAATTATAGATAATATGATGATTATCTATAACAAAATCTCAAATGAGTGCAACAATTGAAAAAAAAGTAAAAAAACTGAAACAACCAAAGATAGAAATTGAAGATGATTTGGAAAATGAACAATTTATAAATGCACACAAGGAATATTTAAAAGTAATATCTGATAAAATATACAAGATAAAACTATCTGATAGAACTAAATTGGATGGTTTATATAATCAGTCTATAAATGGAGATTGTAATACTACATGCACAAGTGATAAATATAGTGATCAATCTAAACATAAAGAATGGTTAGCAAATAAAGGCAAAACAAAGAAACAATCAATGGATGAATATGTGGCTATGTTTAACAAAATATATGAAACATTAAAAGAACAAACACAAGAACAAACACAAGAACATAACAATATAGTCATTGGTAAAAGTATAAAAGATATATGCAAACAAGAAAACAAAACCGAACAACAAGTGAGACATGATTTGAAGAAATTATTGTACACAACAACCGATGAAGAAAACAAAACTAAAATAAAAAAGATGTTGGATGAACAACCTGAACTTGAAGAATTTGATTTAACAAAAGGATTATTGACATGGTTATTTCTCAATGAACTTGAAGGTGTAGAGAACAATGAATTAAGAGATAAATTAGATGCAATAAAATTAGCACATAGAAAACGATGTATAGAAGAAATACTAAAATTGAAATAATTATTTATTGAAACATAATATACACAAATATATAAATACCAACAATTTTATTAACAATGGATAGGCATTCTATGATAAACAATCAAAACAATAATATTTCATGTTTTATTGGAACGAGTGAATTTGAGTTATTGGATGGTTCAACAAGAATAATGCAAGAATTAAAACAAGGTGATATAATAAAAACAAACATGAGTTATGCAAATGTATTATGTATAACAAGACAACAATGCAAAGAAATTGATTTAATTAAAATCAATGATAAACTCACAGTATCAAAATGTCATGTTGTTATGGTAAATGGTATATATTGTTTTGCGCAAAATTGTGTGAATATAAATTCATACAAACATGATGAAGAATTATTTGTATATAATCTTGTTATTGATAAATATCATTTGCCAATAGTAGGAGGTATTATATGCAGTAGTTTAGGTCATTCTATAATTGGGGATGTAATTGGTGATAGTTATTATTCAACGAATAGGGTTATAAATGATTTAGAACACATACATACAGACAAACAAGGATATAAAAATATAACAAATATTATAAAAGATGCGAACAACAAAACAGTAAAAATAGAATAAATCAAAACATTAATATTTTGATTTATGATGTCAATAATTTATTACTTCTGATATTTCTCCAGATTCATAATGAACAGAACGAGACACTAACACACCATTATTGTAAATATTTCTAACATGAACATTACCATTATCGTAATAATAACATTCTTCATTATCTAAACTACCATTAACATAATTTGCGTTGTATTGAACATAACCATCGATATTATATTCTTTATGAAAACCATGCAAAACACCATTATCATAATTACGAACACACAACAATTGTGTAGGTTTGCGTGTATAATACATTTCATATCTACCATGAACATTTCCTAATTCATTGACAGAATATATGTATTTGTTTGACATAGTTTATATTTTGTGATTTATAAAAAATACTTGATATTTTACGAATTTTTTTATTGTTTAAGATATATCAATATCTATGTCTTATTTGTCTTCAACTGGGGGTACTATGACTGGACAAATAAACATGTCTAACAATACAATAACTGGGTTGGGCAATCCTTCTTTCAATTCAGACGCAACAAATAAATTGTATGTAGATACTGCAAAATCAGCTGCGATTAATGCATCATCAGTAAATGCATCAACACTATATTTTACCAAAACTGGTGGTATTATGTCTGGAATTGTAAATATGAGTTCTAATAAAATAACTAATCTTGGTAATCCTACAACATCATTTGATGCTGTAAATAAGTTGTATGTAGATAATAGTATCAATAGTATTCCATCTAAATTGAATTCATCAGGTGGCAATTTAACAGGAGACATAAATATGACAAATAACAAAATAACAAATGTATCAACACCAACACAAAACAATGATGTAGCAAATAAGATGTATGTTGATGATAGTATAGATGATGCTTTAACAAGTGCAACAAACACAAACAACACATTATATTTAAAATTGTCATCTTCTCAACCTATGCAATCAGAATTAAACATGAACACAAATAAAATAACAAATCTTGCAAATCCTGTTGGTGTATTTGATGCAACAAACAAATCTTATGTAGATACTGCAAGAACAAGTGCAATTAATACAAGTGGAGTTAATGCATCAATTCTCTACATAGCAAAAGCTGGAGGTTCAATGACTGGTGTATTAGATATGTCAAACAATAAAATAACAAATATTGGTACTCCTACTTTATCAACTGATGCGGTAAATAAATCTTATGTTGATACATTGGTTGGAACTCCTGCAACATATTTAGCATTATCTGGGGGTTCATTATCGGGCAATTTAAATATGCAAAATAACACAATAACAAATTTGTCTAATCCATCATTATCAACAGATGCATCAAATAAAGGATATGTTGATACTAACATAAGTAGTTTATCAACCGTATATTTGCCTTTATCTGGTTTGAATAGTATGAATGGTATATTGAACATGGGTAATAACAAAATAACGAATGTATCAGATCCAACAAACAATCAAGATGTGTCAAGTAAAAAATATGTTGATGATGTAGCAACAACAACTTTATCAACAGCATCAACATCATCTACCAATTATGGGAATAGTAATTATTTGAGATTAATTGGAGGAACAATGACGGGGGAAATAAATATGAATAACAATAAAATAACAGGTTTAGCAACACCAACAGCAACAACAGATGTAGCAAACAAAAATTATGTGGATAATCAAGTATCAACAAAAGTATCATCATCTGGTGGGACGATTACTGGACAAATAAATATGGCTACAAACAAAATAACAGGTTTAGCAACACCAACAACAGCATCGGATGCAACACATAAACAATATGTTGATGATAGTAAAAACAGTGCAATAAATACATCAAATTTGTCAGCATCTTTATTGTATTTATTAAAAGGTGGTGATACATATACAGGAACATTAAATATGGGAACAAATAGAATAATAGGTTTAGGAACACCAATATTACCAACAGATGCGGTTACTAAAACCTATGTAGATACATACAACAACAATCTACCGAGTATATTTATGGAAAAATCAGGTACAACAATGTCGGGTGATTTGAATATGGGTAACAGAAATATAACGAATATACAAAATCCTATATACAATACTGATGCAACAAACAAAGTTTATGTTGATACATCAATTACATCAGCAATAAACACTTTAAATACAACTATTACAAACACAACTACAACAACATATTTACCAAAATCAGGAGGAGCAATGACAGGAAATATAAATATGAGTGCGAACATGATTACTGGTTTAGGAACTCCAACAAATGTATCTGATGCAACAAGTAAAACTTATGTAGATACATCAAGAACAAGTGCAATAAATACAGCAGCAGTTTCCGCAAACAGTTTATATTTTAAAAAGGCAGGAGATACAATGACAGGGGCTATAAATATGAATAACAATTATCTAAGCAATTTACCAACACCGTTGAGTAATAATGATGCGTGTACAAAATTATACACAGATACACAAATATCAACATTAACATCATCAGTATCAGGAGCATATTTATTATTATCAGGAACAAGTCCAATGTCTGGCAATTTAAACATGAATAATAACAAAATAACAAATGTGTCAAATCCTACAAATACTTTAGATGTGTCTAATAAATCGTATGTAGATACAAACATAAATAATCTAACTACCGTTTATTTGGCAAAATCAGGAGGTACAATGTCTGGAGATGTAAATATGGGAACAAGACGAATTATAAACTTACCATCACCAACAGTATCAAATGAAGTATGTACAAAAGGATACACTGACACACAAATAAATAATTTAGTATTATCTAACCAAACAGCATTTCCATTACCATTAACAGGAGGAACAATGACAGGAAACATAGACATGAACAATAATTATATAACAAATGTACCAACACCTATAAACGGTACGGATGTAGTAAATAAATCTTATGTTGATACGATTGATAGTTCAACAGTTCATACATCAGGTTCTACCATGTCTGGAAATCTAAACATGGGCAACAATAACATAACAAACATAAATTCATTATCAACAGGTTCCATAACAACATCAGGAAATGCTAATATATTTAATCTTGTTGTTGGTTCTAATATAAATACAGGTATATATACAATAACAACACCAACAATAACATCAACAAATGCAACAATAACAAATATAAACACAACATCATTAACATTATCTGGCAATCTAAACATGAGCACATACAATATAACTGGTTCTGGAAGTTTAACAATGGGTTCATCAACACTATCTACTCTAAATGTTGGTAATATAACTAGTTCTGGAACATTATCTATTGGTTCAACAACCTTATCAGGCAATCTAAATATGCAAACGAACAACATAACAGGTACAGGAACTTTAAATATTGGTGCAACAACATTATCTGGAAATCTAAATATGGGTACAAATACAATAAATGCTTACATAGTATCAATGAACAACAATTTGAATATGCAAACAAACAATATATTGAATTGTGGAACATTAGGAGCTACATTGATAAACATGAGTGGAAACATAAACATGCAAACTAACAATATATTGAATTTAGGAACACTAAACACAACAAACATAATAACATCAGGAGCAACATTTAATGGAACACTTAACATGCAAACAAATAATATAACAGGTACAGGTTCTATAAGTGCAACAAGTTTATCATCAACAAACCTAACATCAACAAATATAACATCATCAGGAACAACAACAACAAACATATTAAATGCTACAATACTAAATTGTAATAATATATCATCATCATCATTATCATTAACATCTTGTACATTATCAGGAAATCTAACTATTACAGGAACAGGCAATGCAATATTTGCTAATAATTTAACAGTATCTGGAACAACAACATTATCGGCAACATCAGCATCATCTTTGAATTTGTCTGGAAATTTATCAATGAATGCAAATAATATAACAAGCACTGGAACACTATCAATCGGCAATACAAATATAACAGGAACATTAGGTGTTTCAGGTGCAAGTGTTTTAAATTCATTAACAGCAACATCACTTGCATTATCAGGTGATTTAAATATGCAATCAAACAGTATAACATCAACAGGCAGTATTACAACAACTGGAAGTTTATCATCAGGTTCTACAACAGTTAGTACATTAACATCTGGGAATATAACAGGTTCTGGAACATTGACTATATCTGGGACAACAAATCTTACAACTCTAAATGCAGGTTCAACAACCTTGTCAGGTAATTTAAACATGGGAACAAACAATATAAATGGTACAGGAACATTAACAATTGGTTCAACAACATTATCAACTCTAAATGTTGGTCTAACAACTCTATCAGGTAATCTAAATATGCAGACAAACAATATAACAGGTACGGGCAGTTTATCAATGGGAACAACAACTTTATCAACTTTAAATGTTGGTTTAACAACTCTATCTGGTAATCTAAATATGCAAACGAATAATATAACAGGTACGGGCAGTTTATCTATGGGTGCAACAACACTAACTACATTGAATGTTGGTACAACAACATTGTCAGGCAATCTAAACATGCAAACAAACAACATAACTGGATTAGGTAATTTAAATATATCTGGCACAACAACATTGGGTGTGTCAAATATTCAATCAATTGGATTAAGTGGAGATATAGATATGAATAACAATGACATAATCAATGGTAAAGACATATATGCAACATCATTATACATAGACACAATAACTATGAATGGTAATTTATTTATGCAAACACACAACATAATAGGAACAGGTAGTTTGTCTATTGGTGCTACAACTTTATCAGGTAATTTGGGTATGCAATCATATAACATAACAGGCACAGGTAATTTAACAATGGGTGCAACAACAATAACATCATTGAATGCATCAGGTGTATCAACATTAAATACTTTGAATGCAGGTGCAACAACCTTATCAACACTAAACACTGGTGCGACAACATTAACAGGAAATTTAAGCATGGGAACAAATAACATAAGTGGTTCTGGATCATTAAATATGGGTTCAACGATATTGTCAACACTAAATGTTGGCAATATAACAAGCACAGGGACATTGTCAGTTGGTGCAACAACCTTATCTGGAAATTTGACAATGGGAACAAATAACATAAGTGGTACAGGAACATTATCAATGGGTTCAACAACAATATCTACTTTGAATGTTGGCAATATAACTAGTTCTGGAACATTATCAGTTGGTGCAACAACATTAGGGGGCAATTTAAATATGCAGACAAATAACATAAGTGGTACAGGTACATTATCTATGGGTTCAACAACTCTATCAACATTAAATGTAGGTGCTACAACATTATCTGGAAATCTAAACATGGGAACAAACAACATAATAGGTACAGGTAGTATATCAATAGGTTCAGCAACCTTATCTGGTAATTTAGATATGCAAACACACAATATAACAAATATTGGTGATACAACAATAACAAATGCAACTATAACAAATCTAACAACAAACAATTTGATTATGGATGGTGATTTAAACATTGGTATAAACGATATAAATGGAACTGGAACATTAACAATGGGTGCAACAACATTATCAACATTAAATGTTGGAAACATAACAGGAACTGGAACATTAACAGTTGGATCAACAACATTATCTGGAAATTTGAACATGGGTGCAAATAACATAACAAGCACTGGAACATTAAATATTGGTACAACAACATTGTCTGGCAATTTGAGTTTAGGTGCAAATAACATAAGTGGGTCTGGAACATTAAACATGGGTTCTTCAACATTATCATCATTGAGTGTAGGAAATATAACAGGTTCTGGAACAACTAATGTGGGAGTATTAAATTCAACAACAACAACTATATCAGGAGTATTAACATGTTCAAATACAACAAATGTGGGAGTATTGAATGCAGGGACAACAACATTGTCAGGAAATCTAAATATACCTATAAATAATTTGAATGTTGGAGGATTGAGTACATTGAATGATATTATGGCAGATGAAATAACATGCACAAACATTACAAGCACAATAACAGGAACATTTGAAGATATAACAACAAATACAATATCAGCATCATCAGCAACATTATATGGATTATCTATGGCAACCAACAAAATAACAAATATTGGTACACCAACAAATAGTACAGATGCAACAAATAAAAGTTATGTTGATACACAAACATCAAATGCAATAAATAGTAGTAATGCAACAAGTGCAAGTTTATATATACCATATACAGGTGGTACTATAACATCAACAACCCAATCAGCAGATATTGGTTCTGGATGTTTAGTATTATCAGGTGGATTGGGTATGGCAAAAAATATACACATAGGGGGTATAATAATGAATCATGATACAACAGAATCAACAAATACAACAACAGGAGGAGCTATATTTAATGGAGGTATTGGTTTAGCCAAAAGCTTGCATATGGGAGGAACCTTACATAATCTATCAACAATAAATTCAACATCACCTTCTACTGGTTCAATTAAATCAGATGGTGGTATAGGTGTATTAGGTTCAATATATGCAGGTGGTTCAATAAATACATCAACAAATCTAAATGTGGGAACAGATGCAACAATAAATGGAACAATGATTATATCAGGAACAACAATATCAACAAACACAACAACTGGATGTTTAGTATTAAATGGTGGTTTAGGAGTATCAGGTCAAATAAATTGTGGTTCATTAAATTCTTCTGGTATTCTTCGTGTAACTGATACAACAAACTCATCATTAGTATCAAATGGTGCATTAGTTGTTTCAGGTGGTATGGGTGTGGCAAATGATGTACACATTGGTGGTATATTGGAAATAACAAACACAACAGTATCAACAAGTGCAAATACAGGGTGTATGATATTAAATGGTGGTTTAGGTGTAGCAAGTGATATACATACATCGGGTAATTTCCATTCAACATCATTAGATGATAGTACAAGTGTATCAACAGGTGCATTAATATTACAAGGTGGTGCAGGTATTGGAAAAAATCTAAATATAGGTGGAATAACAAATATAACAAACACAACACAATCAACAAATATATCATCAGGTAGTTTAATAATAGCAGGTGGTATTGGTGTGGCAAAGAATATATATGCCAATGGTTTGATTAGATTTACAGATACAACAACAAGCACGGATAAAACATCTGGTGTATTAACAGTTTCTGGAGGTGTTGGTATTAGTGGCAAATTATCAGTATCAGAAGTAAAGATATACGACAACAGTTTAGATATGACCAACAATAAAATTATCAATGTTGGTAATCCTATAAATAATCAAGATGTTGTAAATAAACAATATCTAGACAGTGCTATAGGTTCAATTGATACTTTTGTATTGAAAACAGGTGATACGATAAGTGGAATACTTGATATAACAAACACAACTGAAAGTATAAACACAACAACAGGTGGATTAATTGTATCTGGTGGTGTGGGAATAACAAAAAAACTAAATGTAGGTGGAATAATGAAAATACACGATACAACAACATCAACAAATGCAACAAATGGTTCTTTAATTGTTTCTGGTGGTGCAGGAATATCTGGTAATGTACATATAGATGGTGTAACGCATATAACAAACAATACATCATTAAATTATGCATCAAACCCTTCAGGTGCATTAATGGTTGATGGAGGTATAAAAACTAATAATGGTATAAGTGCGGATAGTTATTATATCAATGGTGTGCAAGTAATAAATTCATTGAGAAACATATCATGTAATGATTTATATGTAGCAGGGACACAAACAGTTACTAACTCACAAATAATTAATTTTAATGGTAATGTATTTACTATAAACTCTGGTTCAACAACAACAAATGATGCAGGGTGTTTGGTTGAGAGATGGGAACAAGATATAATAAATAATGATTTGCCTATAACAACAGGAACAGCACAAAATGGAACAACAAATACAATAACATTATCTAATTCAACATCTGGTATTGATGATTATTATAAAGGTATGCTTATTGTTATTACTAATAATTTACCTTCTGGTGTTGTTGGTTTATACAGCAAAGTGGCAAGTTATGTAGGAAGTACACATGTAGCAACAATGGTAGATAATTGGGCAACAATACCAACAAATCAAACAGAATATGCGATATATGATGATGTTTATATGGGATTAATATTTCAAGAAAATACAAAATCATTTATATTAACAGGATCAAGTTTGAATGGTCAAATAATAACATCATCTCGTTATGTTGATTTAATTACAGGTGGTTTGACAACACATGGTTCAATAACTAATTATAGCACTAATCAAGGCATACAAAATAATGGTGCACTTGTATTACAATATGGAGGTTTATATGCAAATGGTTCATGTTATTTAGACAGTACATTGTATGTAGAAAATGCATTAACATGCAACAGTAGTTTAACAGTATCTGGATTGACAACAACAAACAGTTTAACATCAGGAACACAAAACATAACATCAACAACACAATCAACAAGTCATACAAATGGTTGTGCAATATTTAGTGGTGGAATTGGTGTTGCAAAAAATATATACACTAATGGTTTGTTTAGAGTTACAGATACAACAACAAGCACAACAACAACATCGGGATGTGCATTGTTTAGTGGAGGTGTTGGAATAAGTGGATCATTGAATGTGTCAAGCATAAAAACATATAATTCTATTGATATGAACACAAACAAAATAATTAATCTTGCAACACCAACACTTTCAACGGATGCAACAAATAAAAGTTATGTTGATAATTTAGCAACAACAACATACAATGATGCAATAACAACATCATCAACATCAGCCTCAAATCTTTATTTACCAAAATCTGGTGGTACTTTGACGGGAATATTGGATATGAGTAATAATAAAATAACAAATGTAGCAACACCAACATTAAATACTGATGCAGTTAATAAGGTTTATGTTGATGATGGTTTAACAAATGCTATATCAAGTGCTATATCAACATCTGGAACAAATGCATCTAGTTTATATTTACCTTTGTTGGGTGGTTCTGTTTCAGGTGTATTGAATATAACAAACACAACTGTATCAACATCTTCAATAACTGGAGCATTAAAAATAGTAGGTGGTGTTGGTATTGGTAATGATTTGTTTGTAGCAGGTAAGATAAATATTGGTTCAACAAATGCAAATGCTTTAAATGTTGATGGAGGTATAACAGTTGGTGGGGTTGTTAATGCTAATGGTGGGTATTATACAGATAATATAAACATGAATACACATAGAATAATAAACATTGATACACCAATAAATGATACAGATGCAACAAACAAATTATATGTGACAAATTCTATTGATTCACTTAGTTCTGTTTATGTTAGCAAAACCAATGCAAGTACTATAACCAATATAACACAATCAACAAGCATAAGTACAGGTAGTTTAGTATTGTCTGGTGGTATTGGTATAGCTAAAAATGTACATATAGGTGAATTATTGTATGCAAATACAATCAAATCAAATAGTTTGAGTATATCTGGTTTGTCGGGTGATACTGAATTAAATATAACAGGCAACCAAACAATTACTGGAATTAGTACATTTAATGGCGATATAGTATTAGCAAGTAACAAAACCTTAACAAATGGTGCAACAGTTATTAGTAATACAGATATAACAGTATCTAATATTGTATGTCCAACAATAAAATCCAATACATTGAGTATAACAAGTGTTGGAACAAACACAAACTGCAATGTTAATTTAACAGGTTCTGGAACAGGTGTGGGAAATATGTCAATATCAGGTACATTATCTATTACTGGTTTGGTTACTATGTCCAATAATGCAAATATTACCAATGATTTAAATGTTGGTGGGAAGACAAATATATCAAGTGTAGCAAATGATGCATTAACTGTTGTTGGTGGTATTGTGTCAAATGGTTTGTCTTTGTCTAGTGGTTTAAATATGAACAACAACACTATATCTAATTTATCAAATCCTTCATTATCAACCGATGCATCAAATAAGAGTTATGTAGACACTAATATATCAAGTCTAAGTTCTGTTTATGTTAGCAAAACAAATGCAAGTACCATATCAAATACAACACAATCAACTAGTACTAGTACTGGTAGTTTAATATTGTTAGGTGGTATTGGTATAGCTAAAAATATCCATGTAGGTGAATTATTGTACACTAATTCAGTTAAATCTGACAATTTGAGTATATCAGGTTTGACAGGCAATACAGAACTAACAGTAACAGGAAATCAAACAATTACAGGAAATTTAAATATGTCAAATACAAAAACATTAACATGTGACATATTAAGTATTAACAGTATAAAAAGAGATACAGTTAATATATCAAGTTCAACAAACAACACTGATTGTAATATAGTATTGTCAGGAACGGGAACAGGAAAAGGAATATTAACACTAGATGGAATATTAAATGCAAATGGTGGAATAAACATACCATCATCAAAAACATTAACAACAGCAGGAAATATAACACAAACTGGAACAACAACATTATCAACAGGTACAGGAAACATAAATTTGAATGGTGATGTATATTTAGCATCGGGTAAAACATTATTCATTGGTTCTGGAACATTAAACCTTGGTTCTGGAAATATAGGAATAACTAACTTGGTATGTGGCGATATATCATCTGATACAATAACAATGCATTCAGTTACATCAAATACTGATTTGGGACTAAATATAGTTGGAACAGGAACAGGAAAAGGAAATGTATCAATATCAGGTATATTGGGTGTGTCTGGTGATACTACACTTAATAATCTTATATTAGCAGGTGCAAGCACACTATCAACTGGAACAGGAGTTATATCACTGAATGGAAATACAACAATAGCATCAGGTAAAACATTTACATCAAATAATATAATTGGTGATGTAGCAAGTTTAAATACAATTAATTCTACATTGTTGAGTATAAACACACCAACAAATGTATCTGGATTAATAAATGCAAATGGTGGATTAAGTGTTTCAACTAGTTTAAACATAACAAGTCTCATGAGTATATCAGGAAATATAAACCAAACAGGTACAGCTACATTATCAACAGGTACAGGAAATATAAGTCTAAATGGCAACACAACAATAGCAGTTGGCAAATCATTGACTGGAACAATTGTATCAACAAGTGTGACAACAAGCAATATATATGGTGTATCAAACAGTGTAGATATAAATGCAACGAATATTACATTAACAGGAAATGCAACAACAACAGGAAACAATACAATACAAGGCAATTTAAATGTAACTGGAACAACAACATTAAGTGCACAAAACACAACAATAAACGGAAATGTATTTGTAGCAACAACAAAATACCTAAGCACAGAAAAACTTGTAGGTTTGGGCAATAATTTAGAGATTACAAGCACAACAAATGATACAAATCTAAATTTAACGATTGATGGTTTAGGCACAGGTTTGGGAAATTTACATACAACTGGTACATGTATTGTTGATGGTATTATAACAGGTAATTCATCTATGAATATTACAGGTAATATAACAAGTGGTTCATTTACATCATCAGGAACATTACAAATAAACAACATAACAACATCTGGAACATTAACAATTGGTAGTAATAGTATAAACCAAACTACAGCAACATTTGGCGATATAACAGGAAATGGAAATATTGTATTAGGTTCAACAAAATATTTAAATACAACATCAATAAAAAATGATGCAATAACAATAACAAGTACATCAAATAATACTAATTGTGAATTGACATTATCTGGAACAGGAACAGGTAAAGGTAATATGCATATAACAGGAACACAAACAATAGATGGAAATACAACAATTGGGGGTATATTAAATGTATTGAGTGGTGCAGGAACAATAAATATGAACAATAATAGTTTAACAACATCTGGAGATATAACATGTGGAGTTATAAATGTATCTGGTCAGAGTTATTTTACTAATGTTACACAATCAGTAAGTGCAGGAACTGGTGGTGTTATTATTAGTGGAGGTGTTGGTATATCTAAAAATGTATATTTAGGAACATCAAGCACATTAAACATATTAAACACAAGTGCATCATCGGTTGTATTGAGTGGTGGAATAAGTATAGCAGGTCAAAGTTCCATAAGTGGCAATTTAACATTTACATCATCAAGTGCAGTTATATACCAAAACACATTAGACAGTACAACAATTGGTACAGGTTCAATTATATTGAGTGGAGGAATGAGTATAGCAAAAAGTCTTAATATTGGTCAAGATTTGCGTGTACAAAACATAATATCAAATACCATTAATCTATCAAGCAGTACAGTTGACACAAATCTAACATGTAATATAATGGGTTCTGGAACTGGAGTTGGTAATTTGTATGTTACAGGTTCAACAAATGTACAAGATTTGTATATAGCGAATAACAAGAACCTAATACTTGGAACAAATAGCAACATTAATTTTGGATCAAACAGTTTGCAAGTAGGCAGTATAAAACAAGATACATTGAGTATATCAAGTATAACAAACAATACAAATCTAACATTAAACATAACAGGAACAGGAACAGGTTTAGGAAATGTGAATATAAATGGTTTAACAACATTGAACGATATAACAGCAACAGGGACAATAAACATGAACAATCACATAAATCTTGCATCTGGTAAAAATCTAGTGTTAGGATCTGGAAGTATCATAGATTTCAATGGTAATAATTTTGTGATAAATAGTATTTATGGAACATCAGGTAATTTATCACTAACAAGTCCAACATTAAATACAGACCTTAATTTATCAATATCAGGAAATGGGACAGGTAAAGGAAATATAAATATTACTGGAACATTAACAACTGGAACAAGTAACATAAATCTAAATGGAGATGTTTATATAGGTACTGGAAAGAATATAATATTTGCATCAGGGTTCAATATAGGAAGTATATTAGGAACATCTGGAAGTTTAAATCTAACAAGTCCAATAACAAATGGTGATTTAAGTTTATCTGTTACTGGAAATGGAACTGGAAAGGGTAATTTGTCAGTTTCTGGATATATAACAGGACCAAGTAATACACTAAACATACAAAGTGTTGGAACAAATGCAAATATGACTTTAAATGTTATTGGAACTGGTACTGGTGTTGGTAATATATCATGTACTGGTAATGTGTCAGCTAAAACAATAGTAGCAGGAACAACAACATTATCAGATACAGGAATATTAGATATGAACACAAACAACATAACACAATCAGGAACAGGATCAATAACAACGGGTTCTAATGGATTAATAACAAACAAAATAACAGGATTAAGTAATAGTTTAAACATAACATCACAAACTATCAATACAAATCTTACATTGAGTATAACTGGTTCTGGAACTGGTGTTGGTAATGTAAGTATATCTGGTACAAGTACATTGAACAATGTTGTATTTACAACATGCAGTTCTAGTAATGCAACATCAAGTACAAGCACAACAACAGGAGCATTAGTTATTTCAGGAGGTATTGGAACAGGAAATATATACACAAACACAGCAAATATAACAGGAACAAATGTATCTACATCAACAACAACAGGTGCATTAATAATATCAGGTGGTGTTGGTATAGCAGGCAATACATATATAGGAAATATATTATCAGCAAATCAAATCATAACAAATGCAATAAGTGTTTCTGGATCGGTGAGTGGGGCAACAACAATAGATGCATCAGGTATAGTTTCATTTACAAATACAACAGCATCAACAAATACAACAACAGGTGCATTAATAGTAACAGGTGGTGTTGGTATAGGTGGTAATTTAAATATAGGTGGAACATTGGGTATAAATAGTTTGAGTTTGAGTGGAGCATTTACAAGCACAAACACAATTACATCATCAGGTATAATTACATTTACTAATGCAACAGTATCAACAACACCAACAAATGGTGCATTAATTGTAACTGGTGGAGTAGGTATATCTGGTGCAATAAATACATCAGGTGCAGTTAATATAACTAACACATCAACAAGCACATCAACACTATCTGGAGCATTAAGAATATCAGGAGGTGTTGGTATTGGTGAAAATGTTTTTATAGGTGGAACAGGCAATATAGCAGGTTTGACAAATATAACAAATAACACAGTATCAACATCAACAACAACAGGAGCATTGAGAGTAACAGGTGGTGTAGGTATTCAAGGTGCAACACATTGTTCAACAATAAACACAACAGGAATAACGAGCAGTGGAAGTATATCAGGAACATCAATAACCTTATCAAGTACATTATCATGTACAAGTTTAACACTATCAGGAACAATAACAGGAATAACAAGTATATCAGCGTCGGGTGCAATATCAACAACAAATACGACAACAAGTACAACAACAACAACAGGTGCATTAACAGTAGCAGGAGGAGTAGGTATAGTTGAAAATCTAAATGTAGGTGGAACAATAAATGCAGTAGCAATAAATGCAACAGGTGTGTTAAACATGGGAACAAACAAAATAACAAATGTTGGAACACCAACAGCATCAACTGATGCAGTAAATAAATCTTATGTTGATAGTTTAGCAGGTTTAGTACCTTATACATCAGCTTATGTTCATGTCAAAGATAGTAGAAATCCGCAAGGGCAAGGAACAATATCAACATTAGGTACTAATTGGAGTATGACAGGTTCAGGAACAACAACAAGAGTTGTAGCAAAACTAACAAGTAATTTATATGATGCACATGTTTTATTAAAATCAAGCACAAATGCAACAACTCCATTTATAAGTTATTCATTTGGTACACAAAATGCTGGTTTGTACAAATTGACCTTTGCTTTTCATTGTCCAGCCCCAGCAAGTACAGCGGCAGGTTCTGGTGGTATAGTTCAAGTCAAAGAAAGTACAAACAATATAAACATTGGCAGTCCTTATGATACATTTGTTACAAACATGAATACAGGATGTAAATTAGAGTTTGAGGAATATTTTGCTTTTCCAGTTACAGGAAATATGACAATTAAATGGGAAGTAACAGGAAAAAATGCAACAAGCACAGCATATGATGTTGGTTTAGTTGGAACTATTAGAATAATGAGAATTCAGTAATAAATGATATATATATTAATATATATATCATAATGTCATTACCATTAACTGGTGGAACCATGCAAGGTTCAATTAATATGGGTTTGTTTTCTATAACAAATCTTCCCAATCCTTCATTTAATTCAGATGCATCAAATAAATTGTATGTAGATACAGCAAAATCAAGTGCTATAAATTCGGCAGGAATAAATGCATCAACAATTTATTTGGCCAAATCAGGTGGAACTATGACTGGTGTTATAAATGCAAATAATAACAAAATAACAAATTTGTCTAATCCAACAGTATCAACCGATGCATCTAACAAAGCTTATGTTGATACACAAATAACAACATTACAATCATCAAGTTTGCAAATATCTGGTGGTAGTATGTCTGGGAACATAAATATGACAAATAACAAAATAACAAATGTTTCCGATCCAACAGCAAATACTGATGTATCAAACAAAGGTTATGTGGATACACAAACACAAAATGCAATAAATACATGTACAACATCAGCAAGTATATCGTATGTATCATTGTTTGGTGGAAACATAATGGGGAACATAAATATGAACAATTTTATTATTTCAGGTGTTTCTGATCCAGTTTCTGTTAGAGATGTGGCAAATAAAACTTATGTTGATTCAGCAAGAACTAGTGCTATTAATACAGCAGCAGCATCAGCATTTTTGTTGTACACAAAAAAAACAGGTGACACAATAACAGGAGAAATAAATATGAGTAACAATAAAATAACAAATGTAGCTACACCAACAAATCCACAAGATGTAGTGAATAAAAGTTATGTTGACATATTAATTGGTACACCCGATGCATATCTTACTCTAACAGGTGGTAGTATGTCAGGGAACATAAACATGACAAACAACAAAATAATAAATGTATCAGAGCCTTCTAACAATCAAGATGTAGCAACTAAATATTATGTTGATAATTCAAGTTTTTTGAGAACATCTGGTGGTTCATTAACAGGAACATTGACACTAAACAACAATAAAATATTAGGTTTAGCAACTCCAACACTTGATACAGATGCAACAAATAAGATTTATGTTGATACACAAGTATCTAATGCGATTACAACAGCAAATAACAATACATCAAATCTATATTTGCCAAAAACAGGTGGAATAGTTACAGGCGCAATAAGTTCATCAATTGTACCTATTAATGCAACAGACTTGACAAACAAAACTTATGTAGATACAGCAAAAGCAAGCGCAATAAATACAGCAGGTATATCAGCATCAAGTTTATATTTAACAAAAACAGGGGGCAGTTTAACAGGAACATTAACAATGAATAATAATTACATAACAGGTGTAAGAAATCCAATATCAACAACAGATGCAGCAAATAAAAGTTATGTAGATACAACATTTAGCAATCTATCAACAGTATATTTATCATTATCAGGTGGAACAATAACAGGGGACATAAATATGAGTTCAAAAACGATAACAAATTTAAAAGCTCCAGTTAATAATCAAGACGCATCAACAAAATTATATGTAGACAATTTAGTATCAACAGCACAAACAACAGCTATAACAACAAGTGCAACATCAGCATCAAATCTTTATGTACCAAAAACTGGTGGGAGTATGTCTGGAATACTAAATATGAGTAATAATATAGTAACAGGATTACCAGCTCCAAATTCAGTATCAGATGCAGCAAATAAAACTTATGTAGATACAGCAAGAACTAGTGCAATTAACACAGCATTAGCAGCAGCTGATTTATTGTATGTTAAAAAACTTGGTGATACAATGGCAGGATTGTTGAATATGAATAATTTCAGTATTGTTGGTGTTCCAATACCTATAAACAATCAAGATGCAGTAAATAAAGTATATGTAGATAATCTTGTTTCAGGTGTATCTTCTGTTCAAAATAATTATGTTCTAAAATCAGGTAGTACAATGTCTGGAACGCTCAATATGAACAATAACATAGTATCAGGTTTGTCTAATCCAACACAATTAACAGATGCAACAAACAAAAATTATGTTGACACAGCAATAACCGATTTAAACAATGTTTATTTGAAAACATCAGGTGGGACAATGGCAAGTGATATAAACATGGGGGCAAATAGAATAATAAACATAAGTGATCCTATATACACAACAGATACAGCAAACAAACGATATGTTGATACACAAATGTCAAGTCTTATTTTATCAAATACACATTCATTTTCATTACCTTTGGCTGGTGGTATGATGCAAGGGAATATAAATATGGGAAATTACAAAATAATAAATCTTTCTTATCCAACATCAGATTTAGATGGTGCAAATAAAGCTTATGTTGATCAAGCAATAGCATCATCTGATCATAATTTATTTTTGGGTGGTGTTATACCAAATGCATTAGATATTAATTCAAATCTTATTGTTAGACACGAAACTGATATATATGGAGAATTAGACGTACATAACAATAATATAATAAATCTATCATACCCTATAAACAATACAGATGCATCAAATAAGGCTTATGTAGATGATAGAGTATTAACAAGTCTTAGTTTAACAGGTGGTACATTATCTGGACCATTATACATGTCAAGCAATAATATATCAGATTTGGGTTTTCCTATAAATAATAACGATGCAGCAAATAAAGCTTATGTTGATCAAGCTATTTTAGCATCAGATCATAATTTATTTTTAGGTGGGTCTGTACCAAATCCGATAATTATACAAAACACAGCAACACAAGCATTAATAGTTAGTGGTGGTGTGTCAGTTTATAAAGATATAAATATGAATAATAATGGTGTTACAAATCTAAAACTACCAATAGAGAATGGTGATGCAACAAACAAATATTATGTGGATTCAGGTATAGCAGAATGTTTAAAACTATCAGGAGGAACAATTATAGGAAATGTATCAATAACAGCAGATACATATTTAGATACATTGTTTATGAATTCTAGTATAAACATGAACAATCAGCCTATAAATAACCTATCAATGCCATTGAACAACAATGATGCAACAAATAAATTGTATGTTGATAATGTTGTTAGTGATTTTGTAGCTTTTATGCAAAATTACAATGATGGAAGATATATGTCTCTATCAAGTGCATTACCGATGACTAGTAATTTAAACATGGGAAACAATAAGATAATAAATTTAGCTATTCCAGTAAATGATTATGAAGGTGCAAACAAACTATATGTGGACGAAAATATAACAAACACCTTAACATTTGTACATAACAATTATTTGAGTTTATCTGGTGGAACTATGTCAGGGGACATAAATGCAAACAACAATTATATACACAATGTATTAACTCCAAATGATGATTATGATGCAGTGAATAAAATATTTGTTGTAAATTCTATAACAACCGCAATAACAAATGCAGTTACTCTTGCAAGCAACAATGCAACATTAAGATATTTACCTTTTACTGGTGGAAACATGAATGGAACAATAAATATGAATAATAATTATCTGACAGGTTTGCATTTACCTAATCAAGATACAGATGCAGTATCTAAAATATATCTGGAACAGGAGATAAATGATTTACAAAACAGCATATTAACAAATGTATCTACAAACTATTTGAGTATAAATGGTGGAACAGTTTATGGAAACATAACAGCAAATAATCTAACAATACACAATAGTATCAATTGTGACACATTAACAGTAACAAATCAAACAGATTTTCATGATAATATTGATGTTCATAATAATACAATTCACAATGTATCTATTCCTATTAATGATAATGATGTATCAAACAAGATTTATGTAGATACAGAAATAATACAAGCATTAAACCATGTTGGTGATAATTATGTACCATTGTCCGGTGGAACAATATCTGGCAATCTAAATATAACAAGTACAGATAATGATGCATTTGTATTAGCTGGTTCAATGTCTATAGATGGTAATGTTAATATATTGGGTGATACAACGATTGGTTTGTTGAATGTGTCAAATCATAAGATAATAAATGTATCAAACCCTATTTTATCAACAGATGCAACTAACAAAAGTTATGTTGATAGTTTGGTTTATTCAAGTGTCAATTCAGCGAGCAATTTATATCTATCATTAACATTAGGTGGTTCAGTGTCTGGTAATGTATTTATAACAGGTGAAACAAATTTATCAACATTAGAGGTTACAGGCAATAGTTATTATTATTCAGATATATCTCTAGAAAACAACAAAATAACAAATCTTGCAAATCCAGTAAATGGACAAGATGCAGTAACTAAATCATTTTTAGTTTCACAAATCCAAGACACAGTAACAAGTCTAAACAATAATAATGCAAATACTTATGTTTCTTTGACTGGAAACAATATAATATCAGGAACAGTTCAATTGTCAAATACTTCGTTGAATAGTTTTGTGGTGAATGGTGGAGCATCAATTAACAACCTAAGTGCAAACAATGTATCATTAAACAATACTTTGCAACTAAATAATAATTTAATTTCAGGTGTATCAAGTCCTTTGTCTGGCTCAGATGCAACAAACAAAAGTTATGTAGATACACAAATAGCAAGTAATATATCAAGTTTGGGACCAATATATGTGAATGTATCAGGTGATACAATGACAGGAATATTAAACATAAACAATGTAACTAACAATAATTTGACTAATTACAACACTGGTGCATTATGTGTGTATGGTGGTGTTGGTATAGACAAGAATTTGTATGTAGGTGGAATGAGTATGTTTAAAGATGTTATGAATTTGAACAACAATACAATCACAAATATATCAGATCCAGTATCTGATCAAGATGCAGTAAATAAAAGATATTTAGTTTCAACAACAAATGCAACAAAAACGATAATATATGACAATATAGCACAAAATTATTTACCTCTGGTTGGTGGTACATTATCTGGTAATTTAACATTGAATAACATTTATGCATCAAATGGTTCATTCAATTACATAAATATGAACAATGGTTTGATAAGTAATTTATCTAATCCCGTGAGCAATACAGATGCAACAAATAAAGGTTATGTGAATAATTATGTGGATACATCATTGTCTAATTTATTTAACACAATGACTACTATAAATACATCATCGTTTATATCAACAACATTTGACAGTGTTATGAATGGAACATTGAGAATAGCAAATACTGATACTGATGCATTGATAGTTGATGGTCAAATAACATGTGATTATATTGTATCATCAGGTGCTATATTTAATGGTGATGTAGACATGGAAGGGAATATTATAACAGATTTGGCAACTCCAATTAACAACAGTGATGCAACAAACAAAGTATATGTAGATACACAAATAAATAATCTTCGTGTACAGACTTTATCAACAGTAGATAATTTGTTTGTATCATTATCTGGAGATACAATGACAGGTTCATTGAGTATAACAAATACATCACTAAATGCATTAAATGTATCAGGAGGTGTGAATATCTCTAAATCGTTAATTGTTTTAGAGAATTCAACATTCAGTGGAATAATAGATATGACCAATCATAAATTGAAAAATTTACATGATCCTGTTGATTCACAAGATGCAACAAATAAATTGTATGTTGATACAAACATAAATAATCTTAATTCATCATTGACTTCCGGATACACCGATTTTGCTAACAATACTTTTTTAAAACTAATTGGTGGTTCTATATCTGGCAATGTGATTATAAATGGAACAACAACATTGAACAATGATTTGATTATGAATGATGTTATAAACATGCAAAACAATAAAATAACAAATTTGACATCTCCAGAAAACAATCAAGATGCAACGAATAAATTATATGTTGATACAATGGATGCATCAGTTAGAAATTATGTTATGTCTAACTTTTGTTCATTGACTACATCAAACACATTAAATGGTATTTTGTATGCAAATATGATTGATATGAATAACACAATCATATCTAATGTTGGTGTTCCAATTAACAATGGTGATGCAATAAATAAATCATATTTAGAAACATTTGTGTCACAAAGTATAAACAACAATATACAACATTATTTACCTCTTGTTGGTGGAACATTGACAGGAACACTTGTTACCCAAAACATAACCATATCAAATTTACCAAATGATAATAATGATGCAACTAATAAATTGTATGTAGATACATCTATATCAGGTGCTTTAGACAATCTTGAACAATCGGGATTATATTTAAAAACACTTGGTGGGGATATAAATATGCATACGAATATTATAAAAAATCTTGGCAATCCGATAAATGATCAAGATGCAGTAAATAAGATATATTTAACCAATACATTATCAACGAATACGAGTCAAATATTTTCAAATATCTCCCAAAACTATTTATCATTATCTGGAGATACAATGATTGGAACAATTGATATGAATGACAACAAAATACAAAACCTATTGTCACCAGTTGATAATAAAGATGCAACTAATAAATTGTATGTTGATACAAGTATATCAACATCAACAAATCAAATACATACATGGGCTGATAATAGGTTTGTAAATATAACAGGTGATACAATGACAGGTGATATTGATATGAATGATAATACAATAACAGGTTTATCAAATCCAATAAACACAACAGATGCAACCAATAAAATATATGTTGATAGTGTTGTATCACAATCAAGTGTTGATGATAGAATATACATGGGTTTGAATTATTGGGGAAAGAATATGCAAATAAACATGAATGATTTCAAGATAATAAATGTTGGTGATCCAGTGAATAATCAAGATGCGATAAATAAGAATTATTTGAACACAACAATAAATAATTTACTACAATCATTAACACAAATATATGTTTCACAAACATCAGGCAATGTGAATGACACATTAGACATGAATAACAATTTAATAGTTAATGTTTTAGATCCAGTTTCTGATCAAGATGTGGCAACAAAAAAATATGTTGATGATAAAGCTTTATATATTGATACAATTACAGTGTCAAGAACAGGTGATAGTATGTTAGGCATTTTAGATATGAACAACAACAAAATAACTAATCTATCAAATCCAGTTAATGATCAAGATGCAGTTAATAAATTGTATGTACTGAATACTCAAACAGACACATTAAACACAGTGTCTAATAACTATGTGGCAAAATATACAAATCTAAACATGCAAACATATAACATAACTAATTTAGCAGATCCAATTAACACACTAGATGGTGCTAACAAGAATTATGTTGATAATCAAAAATCAAATACATTATCAATAGTATCGAGTTTATATCTTGCAAAGAATGGTGATAGTATGACAGGTTCTATAAACATGGGTTCAAATATTATAAGTGGTTTGGGAAATCCTATAAATGATCAAGATGCAGTTAATAAGGCATATTTATACACAAGTCAAACAGAACAAAACACAAACACAATGCAAACTATACAGAATAATTATTTAGCATTGAATGGGTCAAATTATATGTCGGGCAATCTAAACATGAATGCAAACAGAATAATAGGTTTAGATGAACCAACAAATACAACAGATGCTACAAATAAGATTTATGTTGATAATGGTTTAACAACAACATACAACAATGTTGTCAGTTATTTATCATCAGAAACAGATAATTTGTATGTAGCAAAAGCTGGAAGCACAATGTCTGGAATATTGAACATGAACAATAATTTTATAACAAACATACCAACTCCTATAAACAATCAAGATGTGGCAAACAAGTTGTATGTAGATAATGCAAGACAAAGTGCAATAATTGGTGCAACTAGTATGTTTTTGTTATTGACAGGTGGAATAATGAATGGAAGCATAAATATGAACAATCATAAAATAATTAATCTTGATACTCCTACATTATCAACAGATGCAACAAATAAGATTTATGTTGATAATACAGCGAACACATTTAAACAAGAAGCAATAAGTGAAACATTAGCAACAGTAGCATCTAATTATGTTAGTTCAACAAGTTTGACAACATTACAGACAAACATAAATATGGGTGGAAATATAATAACATATTTGGGTAATCCTATTTTATCAACAGATGCTACAAATAAATCTTATGTAGATACAAGTATAACAAATGCAATAAATCAGTTGGATACATTATCAAATCAAACCTTTGTTAATGTGAGTGGTGATACAATGAGCGGAATATTAGACATGGGAACAAATAGAATATCTAATGTAGCAAACCCAACAAACACAACTGATGCAACAAATAAAGTGTATGTTGATGATAAAATAACAATGGCTATATCGCAAGCATTAACACTTGCAAATGGCAATGCATCAACAATATATTTACCAAAGTCAGGAGGAACAATGGTTGGCAATATTAACATGGGTGGTAATTCTATTACACATTTGGTATATCCAACAGATGATACAGATGCGGCAAATAAGATATATGTAGATAATGTACGAACATCAGCAGTATCAGCAGGTTTTATATTATTCTTGCCATACACGGGTGGAACAATGACTGGGAACATAAACATGAATAATAACAAAATAATATTTTTACCCGATCCAACTGATCCAAACGATGCATCAACCAAACAATATACTGATACACAAATATCATTATCACAACAATCAGCAATAACACAATCTCTAAATTTAGTATCAGCTGGTTATTTATCTTTGTCTGGGGGAACAATGACTGGAAACATAAATGCAAACAATAACAAAATAATAAATCTATCACAACCAACAAATGATAATGATGTAGCAAACAAAATATATGTAGATATAAGTAAATCACAAGCAATAACATCATCAAATGCAACATCAGCATCATTATATGTTAGTAAAACATCTGGTGTATTATCATCAAATCTTGATGCAAATAGTTTCTCAATTGTTAATTTATCTGTACCAACAAACAACAATGATGCAACAAACAAACTATATGTAGACAATTCAATAACAACAGCATCATCTAATCTAATAAACACAATATCATCAATATCCAACAATACATATCTTAGTTTGTCGGGTTTGTCTAAAATGACTGGAGACATTGATGTTAATAACAATAACATCATTAATCTGTCTGATCCTGTGAATAACACTGATGGTGTAAATAAACAGTACATGATTAGTCAAATGAACATTTACAAACAAAATACAATAACAGATACAATAACACAATCAAATAGTTTATATTTATTATTAAATGGAACAAGTGTTATGGAAGGGTCTGTTAATCTTAACAACTACAAAGTGATAAATCTTTCTGATCCAATTGATGATAAAGACGCAATAAACAAACAATACATGATAAATTACATAAATAATGTATCATCAAACATAACAACAAATGCAAATAACACATTTTTGCCTTTGTCTGGTGGCAGTGTTTCTGGAACAATAACAATGAATGATAATAAAATAACAAATGTTGGTACTCCAATAAATGATAAAGATGCATCTAATAAAATATACACAGATACAAGTATAACAAATGCAATAAATACTTATAATACATCACTTGTTGACAATCTTACAAATAATTATTTGAGTTTAAATGGGGGAACAATGACTGGCGATATATCAATGAATAATAACAATTTTTACATAGACACAGTTCCATTAGCAAACAATGAAGTAGCAAATAAGATTTATGTAGATACAGTAGCAACAGCAACATTGACAAATGCATTAAATACGAGTTATAGTCATACAGCAAGTTTATATTTACCATTGAGTGGTGGTGTATTAACTGGTAATTTGCATTTAGGTGGAAATATAATACATGATTTAGGTTATCCAATATCAATTGAAGATGGTGCGAACAAGATGTATGTTGATGATACTAAACAAGACATACTAACACAAATATCAAATAACTATATATCTATAAATGGAGGTCAAACCATGCAAACAAATATAGATATGGGAATGCACAAAATAATAAATGTTTTAGATCCAACATCAAACAATGATGCCATAAATAAATCATATTTAGAAACAACATTATTGGCAACAAAAACAGAAGCAATAAATCAATCATCAATAAATGCATCAAACATATATTTACCGAAATCTGGAGGAACTATGAGTGGTGATATAAACATGGGTTCTAACAAAATAATAAATCTAGTTAATCCAACAAACAATCAAGATGCAACTACCAAAATTTATACAGATACATCAATATCAAATGCAATTGTTGGTTTATTAAATGATATATCAACCACACATTTATCATTTGGTGGGGGTACATTGTCTGGTTCAATTGATATGAATCAATATCCTATAATTGATGTCCCTTTACCTGTTGATGGAACAGATGTAGCAAATAAAAACTATGTAGATACTCATACAACAACTGAAATCAATTCTTTACACACTTTAATCAATACAGAGGTTTCATTAGGATATTTATCATTATCTGGTGGGACTATGAGTGGAACAATAAACATGAGTAATAATGTTTTATCTGGTGTAGCAACACCAATAAATGCACAAGATGCAACAAACAAAACATTTGTTGAACAAATAGGAACTCAAAGTACAAACAATGCAATAACATTAGGAACAAGTATATTTTTGTCCAAGTCTGGAGGCACAATGTATGGGATTCTAAATATGGGTACAAATAAAATATCAAATCTTGATGTTCCAACAAATAACACTGATGCAACAAATAAAACTTATGTTGATACAACTATTGATACAAAAATAACAACAAACAATACTAATTTACAATCAGTATATTTGAAACTATCAGGTGGTGTATTAACTGGAGAATTAAGTGTTAGTAATAACAAAATAACAAATGTTGGTACACCTACAAACAACACAGATGCAACAAATAAAACCTATGTAGATACAAAGATTGATGCTGAACATTTATATACAAACACAAAACTTAGTCTAACAGGTGGTAGTGTATCAGGAGAGATAAACATGAACAATAACAAAATATCTAATCTTGGCAATCCAATAATTGGAACAGATGCATCAAACAAAACTTATGTAGATGATAAAGCAACATCAGTAATAAATACATGCGCAACATCAGCATCTAATCTTTATCTACCATTGACAGGAAACATAAACATGACTGGTGATTTAAATATGGGATCACATAAAATAGTAAATATATCAAATCCTATAAATGCACAAGATTGTGTAACATTATCATTTGCTCAATCATTGGTTCAAACAGAAATAGCAACATTGACTAACACAGTGGATGCAAATTATGTATTGAAGAATGCAGACATAAATATGAATAACAAATATATTCACAATCTTCACGATCCATTGGCAAATCAAGATGCAACAACTAAACTATATGTAGATACAGCAAAAACAGATGCAATTAACACAGCAATTAGTAATGCTAATCTTTTGTTTTTACCTCTAACTGGTGGTTCATTGTCAGGAACCTTAAATATGAACAATAACACAATATTGAACATTGGTACTCCAATAAATAACACAGATGCAACAAATAAAAGTTATGTTGATACACAAATAACAAATAATATATCAAACAGTTTAACATCATATTTAGCATTATCTGGTGGAACTATGACAGGAGAAATAAATATGGGTTCAAATAAATTAACAGCAAACTATGTACCAACAGCAAATATAGATTTGACCAATAAAACCTATGTTGATAATCAAATAACATCAGTATCTGGAACAATGATAAATGATGCACTAGTTGATTATCTACAATTAAATGGTGGTACAATGGTTGGTGATATAAATATGAATAATAACATCATATCTGGTCTAAAAAATCCCGTATTAAATGGTGATGCAGTAAATAAATTATATATGCAAACATTTGTATCAACACAAATATCAAGTCTATCAAGTGTATATTTATCAATAATTAATGGCAGTCTTGATTTGCAACATAACAATATAATTAATGTTGATGATCCAATCAATAGTAAAGATGCAACAAATAAGATTTATGTTGATACAAGTATAACAAGTGCAATAAATACATTAAATACTCAATCTGGTGCGTTGTATGTAAATGTAAGTGGAGATACAATGACAGGAACATTGAACATGGCAAACAATACAATAACAAATGTATTAACACCAGTAAATGCTCTTGATGCATCAAATAAGGTTTATGTAGATAATCAAATATCAGCAAATTATTCAACTGTTGGATCTAACTTTTTATCATTGGTAGGAGGAACAATGACTGGAAACATAAATATGAACAATAACAAAATAACAAATCTATCTGATCCAGTAAATAATCAAGACGCAGTAAATAAGACTTATGTAACAAATACATTGGCATCAAATACAACAAATATATACACTAATATAAGTCAGTCTTATTTGAGTTTAAATGGTGGAACAATGAACAATGCAATTATATCTGGTGTAAATGATCCAGTAAATAACAAAGATGTTGTAAATAAACAATATTTGGTAAATTACACAACAACATCATTGAACAATTATTTACCTTTGGTTGGTGGTAATATATCTGGAAGTTTATGTATAACAGATACAACACAATCATCAGGTTTAAATACTGGCAGTTTAAAAGTATTAGGTGGTGCAAGTATAACAGAAAGATTGTATGTAGGTGATATTTGTTATTTTCTAGACACAACAGAAAGCACAAGTAAATCAACAGGAAGTGTTGTTATATCAGGTGGATTAGGTGTTAATTCTTCTATACATACAGGAGGTGTTATACATATATCAGATACAACTATATCAACGAGTGCAACAACAGGTGCATTAAAGGTTTCAGGTGGTGTTGGTATAATTGGTTCAATAAACTTGAACGGAAGTATAAATATTGGTACTAATTTGAATGTGAATAGTAATACTAATCTAGTTGGAACTTTGAACATAACAAATGTTACTAATGCTACAAACATATCAACGGGTAGTATAACAACTTTAGGAGGTGCAAGTATAACAAAAAATCTTTATATTGGGGGTAATAATGTTGTAAATGGTAATATAACCAGTGCATCTTTAAACACAGGAACAACAAATATAACAGGAAATGTAAATATATCTGGAATAACAATATTTACAAATACAGAAGATTCTACATCAGCAAGTACTGGTAGTGTAATATTTTCTGGTGGTATTGGTGTCGCTGGATGTGTTCATAGTGCTGGACAAATACATGCAATGGGAGAATTGATAGTTAATATGGGTGCATTTGTAACTGGTAATAGTGAAATAATTGGAACATTAAACATAACAGACACATCAACAAACAGTTTAAATGTGTATGGTGGTGCAATTATAGGTAAATCATTATCTATAACTAATAATCTTTCGGTTTCAGGTTATGCATCTATAAGTGATACATCAAATTCTTTAAATCAAACAACTGGTGCATTAACAATAGCAGGAGGTATTGGTGTAAGTGGTGATTCATGTTTAGGTACAATAAAGATGTATGGAGATATAAATACAAATAATTACAGAATAAAAAATCTCAGTGATCCGATTAATTCTTATGATGCGATAAACAAGAATTATTTATTGAACACATTAACAGACAAAGAAACAGATTTTGATGCTAAATACTTGTTTAAATCTGGTGATACAGTTACAGGTGATCTCACATTATCTGGAAGTTCCAATCTATCAATTGGTGGAAACATAACTGTATCAAACAATGTATCAATATCAGGTAGTGTGACATCAAATAGTATGATTACTGGTGATTGTGATATATCAGGAATAGTTCATTTTACTAATTCAACACCTTTTAATTATTCAAGCAATCCAAAGGGTTCCATACAAATTGACGGTGGTGTTAATATAAATAGTGGTGTTAGTTCTAATGGATATTATATAAATGGTGTAGAAGTAATAACATCAACAAAAGATATATATTGTAATAATTTGCATGTAACAGGAACCCAATATGTAACAAATTCCGAGATAGTTAATTTCCCAGGGAATATATTTACTATAAATTCTGGACCTTCACAATCTAATGATGGAGGTTGTTTGGTACAAAGATGGACACAAGATATAATAGATCATGATGTTCCAATATACACTGGAAGTCCTATAATATCAACAACAACAACATTAAAATTTAGCAATAATGCAAGCAATATAAATGATTATTACAAAGGTATGTTAGTATATATAACATCAGACCCATCAAATTCTTCATCAGTTCATACACATAGATATATAGAAACATACAATGGAACAACTAAAACAGCAACATATATTGAACCTTATGATAATGCAACATTACCAAGTACTAATGCAACATTTGCTATATATGATGATGTATTTGTTGGTATGATTTATAGAGAAGATGACAAAGCTTTTGTTACAGCAGGTACATCTTATAATGCATACAAAGTCAATGTTACTGAATATATTAATTTCATCACAGGAGGTATAAAGGCATACTCAGGAGTAAATATATTAAGCAATGTTTTTGGTAATATATCAGGAACAGGTGCATTAACAATACCAACTGGTGGTTTTTATGTTGGTGGTCAAAGTGTTGTAAATAATCTATTAACAGTGGGTTGTTTAACATGTTCTGGACCAATGACAATATCGGGTACTTTAACATGTCCAACAATAACAAACACAACCATAACATCTACAAATGCAACTATATCAGGTAATACAACATTAAACACTTTAACATTGTCTGGCTTATTAACATCAAATGCAAACATAACATCATCAGGAATACTCAACATAACAAACACAACAGCATCAGCAACAAGATCATCAGGTTGTGTAACATTAGCGGGTGGTTTAGGTGTTATGGGCAATCTTAGTGTTGGTTCCATAAAATTATATGGAAATTTAGATGCAAATACAAAATCCATAACAGGATTAGCAGATCCTATAAACAATCAAGATGCAACAAATAAAGTATATGTAGATACAAATATATCAACAGCATTAACAACAGCAATAACAACAAGTGCTACATCAGCATCAAATCTTTATTTGCCATTAATTGGTGGTTCTATGAATGGAATACTAAACATGCAATTAAACAAAATATCAAATGTTAGTGATCCCGTTGGTTCAAGAGATGCAGTAAATAAAACTTATGTAGATACAAATATATCAAATACACAACAATATATAATAAATACTTTGACATCAACTAATGCATCAACATATTTACCATTGGTAGGCGGTACATTATCTGGTCAATTATTAATAACTAACACAACAGAATCAACAAATGTTAATACTGGTGCAGTTATTATCACAGGGGGTTTAGCAGTTCAAAATAACATAAATGTATCTGGAAAAATACAAATAAACAGTACAGCAAATAATGCTTTAGATATTGACGGTGGTGCATTGATTGGTGGTTCAGTTGATGCAAATAAATATATTGTTGGTGCAGGTGGTATAGATGCTAATTTAAACACTATATTTAATTTGCCTTTGCCTACATTATCTCACAATGCAACAAATAAATCTTATGTTGATACACAAATAACAAATACAACAACATCATTAACTAATCTCATCAGTACAGGATATTTGCCATTGTCTGGTGGTACTATGACTGGAAACATAAATATGAGTAATAACACAATGACAAACATAAAAGCTCCTATAAACAATAGTGATGCAACAACAAAACTTTATGTAGATACACAAGTATCTAGTGCTATAAATACATGTAATACAACAAGTGCAGGATTGTATTTACCATTAACAGGTGGAACAATAACAGACACAACACAATCAACAAGTGTAAGTACAGGCAGTTTAGTTTTGTTGGGTGGTTTAGGTGTTGCAAAAGATATATATAGTGCAAATATCAACACTGGTAACATAAATTCAACAGGAACAATAATAAACACAAACACAACAAATTCAGTATCAAATATAACTGGTTCCGTTGTATTATCTGGTGGTATAGGTATATCTGGAAATGTAAATGCTGGTGGGATATTAAAACTATCTAATAACACAAGTTCAACATCATCTATAACTGGTGCAGTTATTATTAGTGGAGGTGTTGGTTTAACTGGTGCATTATACACAGCAGGTATTATAAATGTATCTAACACTACAGTATCAACAAGTGCATTAACAGGTGCTTTGGTTGTCTCTGGTGGTGTTGGTTTGTCTGGAGCTTTATTTACATCTGGAACAGTTAATATAACAAATGCAACAGCATCAACAACAGCAACAACAGGTGCATTAATTGTAACTGGTGGTGTTGGTATAACAGGTGCAATAAACTCAGCAGGAGTGATTAAATTCACAAATGCAACAGCATCAACATCAGCAACAACAGGTGCAGTTATAATAACAGGTGGAGTTGGTATAACTGGTGCAATAAACTCAGCAGGAGTAATTAAATTCACAAATGCAACAGCATCAACATCAGCAATAACTGGAGCATTAATAGTTACTGGTGGAGTTGGTATATCTGGTGCATTAAATACAGCAGGAACAATTAAATCAACAAATGCAACAGCATCAACAAGTGTATTAACAGGTGCGGTAACAATAACGGGAGGTGTTGGTATATCTGGATCAACTTATATAGGTGGTCTTATAAATGCAACAAACACAACAGATAGTTCAAATACAACAACAGGTGCAATAACAACATTAGGTGGTATTGGTGTAGGCAAATCAGCATATATAGGTGGTACTTTGTATGTTCAAGATGTAACAGCATCAACAAATAGTTTAACAGGTAGTGTTATTATTTCTGGTGGTGTTGGTGTTTCTGGTGCAATAAATACAAGTAACACAATAACATCATCAGGTGTATTGAGAATAACAAATACAACTATATCAACAAGTGTATCAACAGGTAGTGTTATTATTTCTGGTGGTGTTGGTATTTCTGGATCATTATACACATCAAACACATTTATAACTGGAACACTTGATATGGGTACAAATACTATAATAGGTTTGGGTGCCCCTATAAACAGTACAGATGCAACAAATAAGAGTTATGTTGATACAAATATATCAACAAGTGTAACAAATGCTACAAATTCTATCAATTCACTAAATGCTAGTTTATATTTGCCATTGTTGGGTGGTACATTATCTGGAACATTGAATATGGGTACAAATAAGATAATAAATGTTGTTGATCCGATAAACGATCAAGATGTTTCAACAAAAAAATACACAGATGATGCAAAAAATAATGCAATATCTACATCAGCAACTAGTGCATCAAATATATATCTACCAAAAACTGGTGGAACAATATCTGGAACATTAAGCATCACAAATATCGGTTCAAGTGCTTTAACCGTGGCAGGAACTATTAATGCAAATATTGTCAGTATAACTGGTTCTGTTGAAGCAACTGATATGACACATGGTACATTAATAGTTTCTGGTGGTATAGCTACAAACAATAAAATATGTGCAAATGGGGGAACGATGTATAATGATGTAAATATGTCAAACAACAAAATAATTAATCTTGCTATACCTACTTTATCAACAGATGCGACAAACAAGAATTATGTTGATACACAAATATCGGCATCAATAACAACATCAGCATCTAATGCATCAAATCTATATTTACCAAAATCTGGTGGTTCAATGTCTGGTGTTTTAGATATGGGAACAAATAAGATTATTGGTTTAGCTAATCCTTCTTTATCAACAGATGCAACAAACAAGGTTTATGTTGATACACAAATAACAAATACATTAAATACCGTATCTTCTGGTTTTCATGCAAAAAATGCAAATATAAACATGAATACATATAAACTAATAAATGTTGGTGATCCAGTTGATGATACAGATGCAACAAACAAGATTTATGTTGATACACAAATGATAAATGCAATATCAAGTGCAACAAGTACATCAGCATCAAGTGCATTATCATTGTATGTGAAACTTGCTGGTTCAACTATGTCAGGAACTCTAAATATGGGTACTAATCTTATATCAAATCTTTCAACACCATTATCAACAGCAGATGCAACAAATAAAGGGTATGTTGATACACAAATAACAAATGCAATCAATACCGCGACAAGCAACATAAACACAACATCTTCTAATACATATTTATCTTTATCTGGTGGTTCTCTTGTTGGTGTATTAAATATGTCTAATAACAAAATAACAAATGTTGATACTCCTACATTATCTACAGATGCTACAAATAAGAATTATGTTGATACACAAATAACCAATTCTAACAATGCACAAAACACAACTATAGCAAATACATATTTTCTTAAAACAGGTGGTGTTATATCTAATACAACAGATACTACAAGTACATCTACTGGATCAATAACAACAACAGGTGGTATTGGTATAGCTAAAAGTTTATATGTTGGAACAAATATAACATGTGGTGGTATTGGTACATTTTTGGGCAATATAGACATGTCAAACAAAAATATAACCAATATGCTTGATCCAATAAATAACCAAGATGCAGTAACAAAACTATTTATGACAAACTATGTTTCGCAATATTTACCTTTGTCTGGTTCAACTATGACAGGTGTACTAAATATGGGAACAAATAAAATAACAAACATAGCATCACCTACTTTATCAACAGATGCAACAAACAAGAATTATGTTGATACACAAATATCAAGTGCAATAACAACATCAGCAACCAATGCATCAAATTTATATTTGCCTAAATCTGGTGGAAGTATGACTGGTGCATTAAATATGAACAATAATTTGGTAAATAATGTAAGTAATCCTTTATCATCAACAGATGCATCTAACAAAAGTTATGTAGATATACAAGTATCAAATGCAATAACAACATCAGCAACAAGTGCATCAAATTTGTATATAGCGAAATCAGGTGGAACAATGATAGGTGTATTAAATATGAATGGTTTTAAAATAACAAATATAGCTTTGCCAACAGTTGATGGTGATGTTAGTTCAAAAATATATGTTGATACACAAATATCTAACACACAAACAACAATAAATAACACATTGGCCAATTATTTATTATTGTCAGGTGGAACTATAACAAGTCCAGCAGATAGTACAAGTACTATAACAGGTTGTTTAATATTGTCTGGTGGTTTGGGTGTAGCAAAAAGTGTTTATATAGGTGGTAGTATTAATGCATTAAGTGCAAGCATAACAGGAACTCTAAACATGAATACAAACAAAATAATAAACATAGCAGATCCAGTAAATAATCAAGATTGTGCGACAAAGAATTATGTAACAAATCAAATTAACACAAGATTAGCAACATCTGGCGGAACTATAACTGGTATAACAAATAGTACATCATCATCAACAGGCAGTTTAATTTTGTCTGGTGGTTTAGGTGTAGCTATGAATATATATACAGGTGGCAGTATCAATGCAATAAGTGGAAGTATAACAGGAACATTAAATATGAATACAAATAAAATTATTGGTGTAGCAGATCCAACAGCAACAACAGATGTGTCAAATAAGAATTATGTTGATACACAAAATTTATTAAAATTGTCTCTATCTGGTGGAACTATGTCTGGAATTATTAACATGAATTCTTATAAGATTTCTGGTTTGGGTACTCCAACACTATCAACTGATGCAACAACAAAAAGCTATGTTGATACACAAGTGTCTAATGCAATATCAACATCTGGAACAAATGCATCAAATACATATTTACCTTATACTGGTGGTATAATAACAAGCACAACAGAAAGCACAACAACATCAACCGGATGTTTAATATTAAGTGGTGGTTTGGGTATATCAAAGAATATAAACATAGGTGGCAGTTTAACAGTATCGGGATTATCAAGTTTTAACAATAACATAAATATGAACAGCAAAAATATCATAAATGTTCTCGATCCAATAAATAACCAAGATTGCGCAACAAAGAATTATGTTCTAAACATACAAACATCAACAATATCAACATGTGCAAGTAATGCATCAAATCTTTATCTACCAAAAACTGGTGGCACAATAACTGATGTAACACAAAGTACTAGTATAAATAATGGTTGTTTGGTTCTAAATGGTGGTATGGGTATATCAAAAGATGTATGGATTGGTGGAGCATTGAATGTAACAAGTGCAAATATAACAGGAACTCTAAACATGAACAATAATAAAATAACAAGTTTATCAGAACCAACAAACACAACAGATGCAACAACTAAAAATTATGTTGATGTATCTTTATCTAATGCATCAACACAAATAATAACATCAATATCTGGATTGTATTTACCTTTATCAGGTGGAACATTAACAGGAACAACTGATAGTACAACATCATCAAATGGTAGTTTAGTTTTAAATGGTGGTTTAGGTATAGCCAAAAGTCTATTTGTTGGTTTAACAATTACAAGTGCAGGTGCATCATTTACAAGTGGTGTTAATATGAACAATAAAAATATTATCAATATTCTTGATCCTATTAATGCACAAGACGCATCAACAAAGAATTACACAGATAATGCAAAAAATACAGCAATATCTACATCAGCAACTAATGCATCAAATCTTTATCTACCAAAAACTGGTGGAACAATAACAAGCACAACAGATGCAACAAATACAACAACAGGTTGTTTAATTGTGTCTGGTGGTATTGGTATAGCAAAAAATGTATATATTGGTCAAAATCTAATTGTTACTGGTTCAACAAGTCTATTAAACAATTTAAACCTTAACACTAAAAATATTATCAATCTTGCCAATCCAATAAACTTACAAGATGCAACAACTAAATATTATGTTGATGGTTTATTTGCAACATCTCTTGCTTTGTCTGGTGGTACATTGACTGGAACACTAAATATGAATAATAATGCATTGATAAATGTTATATCTCCAACAAATGCAACAGATGCAACAAACAAAAGCTATGTAGATACACAAGTATCAAATGCAATAACAACAGCAAATAATAATGCATCAAATCTATATCTATTAAAAACAGGTGGAACAATAACAAGCACAAGTGAAAGTACAAATACATTAACTGGTTGTTTGGTTTTAAATGGAGGTTTGGGTGTAGCTAAAAACATAAACATTGGTGGTAATATATACATATCTGGTTCTTGCACAGTACCAAATATAACAGGTGTTTCAGATCCAATAAATGCACAAGATGTATCAACAAAGAATTATACAGATAATGCAAAAAATACAGCAATATCTACATCAGCAACTAACGCAGCAAATCTTTATTTACCTTTAACTGGTGGAATAATAACAAGTGTAATCAATGCAACTAGCACTTCAACAGGAGCATTACAAGTATTAGGTGGTATTGGTGTAACTAAAGGAATATATGCAGGTCAATTAATAACAGGTGCTTCAGGTGCTAGTTTTATGAACACAATAAACATGAATAGTTACACAATAATAAATGTAGCAGATCCAGTAAATGCCCAAGATTGTGCAACAAAGAATTATGTAACAAATCAATTAATACCAAAACTAAACACAACTGGTGGAACTATAACAAGTACTACTGATAGTACAACAACATCAACAGGTTGTTTAATATTGTCTGGTGGTTTGGGTGTAGCAAAAAGTGTTTATATCGGTGGTAGTATTAATGCAATAAGTGGAAGTATAACAGGAACTCTAAACATGAACACAAACAAAATAATAAACATAGCAGATCCAGTAAATAATCAAGATTGTGCGACAAAGAATTATGTTGTAAATTATACCAATATATATTTACCATTGTCTGGTGGTACAGTTACAGGAACTATAACATTGGGAACTGGTGGTAAAATAACAGGAATAACTACACCTATTAATTCAACTGATGCAGTGAATAAAACTTATGTTGATACAGTTAATGCTAATTTTGCTAATTATTTACCTTTAACTGGTGGAACTATAAATAATACTACAGATAGTTCAAGTATATTAACTGGTGGTTTGGTTTTAAATGGTGGTCTTGGAATAGCAAAAAATGTATACATTGGTCAAACCCTTTACATGATAGGAACAATCAACATGGGAACAAAAAATATAACAAATATGGCAGAACCCGTGAATGCACAAGATGCAGTAACGAAAAATTATGTAACAAATCAATTATCTAATTATTTTCTTTCATCTGGTGGAACTATAACAAGTGTAACAGATAGTACAAGTCCATCAACAGGTTGTTTAATATTAAGTGGTGGTTTGGGTGTAGCAAAAAATCTTTATGTTGGTAGTAAAACATATACGGTTGGTATAAGCACAACTGAAAATATTGATATGAATAACAAAAAAATAATTAATTTATCAGATCCAATAAATCTAACAGATGCATCTAATAAAGGTTATGTTGATACACAAATAGCAACAAAAGTATCATTATCTGGTGGAACAATGACAGGTGTTTTAAATATGGGAACAAATAAAATAACAAATGTTCCAACACCAACATTATCTACTGATGCAGTAAATAAGAACTATGTTGATACAACACAAACAAATATATTAACAACATGTGCAGGACTATATTTACCTATCGCAGGTGGAACAATAACAAGTACAACTGATGCAAGTATATCTTTAAACACAATAACAGCATCATTAGTATTATTAGGTGGTTTAGGTATAACTAAATCTTTATATGTAGGCTCTGGTGTGGTATGTACGGGGTTGAGTACAACAAATGATATAAATATGAACAATTATAAAGTCATAAATCTCAATTTACCAACTAATGGAAATGATGCAACAAACAAAACTTATGTAGATAGTCAAGTTTCAACAAAACTATCTATAACAGGTGGAACAATAACAGGAACAACAGACAGTACAAGCACATCAACAGGTTGTTTAGTATTAAGTGGTGGTTTAGGTGTATCAAAAACATTATATGCAAATGGTGCATCAATTACAAACCATCTAAACATGAATAGCAAAAACATAAATAGTTTAGCAGATCCATTATTATCAACAGATGCATCAAATAAGGGTTATGTTGATACACAAAATTTATTAAAATTATCTCTATCTGGTGGAACTATGACTGGTGTATTAAACATGGGAACAAATAAAATAACAAATATTGGAACACCTACACTAACAACTGATGCAGTTAATAAAAATTATGTTGATGCTAATATATCAAGTGCAATAACAGGAATATCAACTAGCTATTTATCTATAGTAGGTGGAACATTAACAGGAACAACAGAAAGTACAGCAACATCAAATGGTAGTTTAATATTATTGGGAGGTTTGGGTGTTGCTAAAAATATATTTAGTACTGGTTTGACAACAAGCAATTTGAGTGTATTGACAAGTGCAAATATGAATAACAAAACGATAATAAATGTAGCAGATCCTATAAATGCCCAAGATTGTGCAACAAAGAATTATGTAACAAACCAATTAATAAACAAATTATCTTTATCAGGAGGCACATTGACAGGAACAATAACAGGAACAAATATAATATTATCTGGAACAATTACTTTGACTAACACAAAAATACTCGGTTTGGCAGATCCAATAAACACTACAGATGCATCAAATAAGAATTATGTTGATACACAAATTAATACTAAACTTTCATTGTCTGGTGGTACAATGTCTGGAAACATAAATATGGGAAATACAAAAATTACAGATTTAGGTACTCCCGTTAATAATGGTGATGGAACAAATAAGGTATATGTAGATGGTTTAATAAGTACATGTTTATTACTAACTGGTGGAACAATAAGCAGTTTAACAGATAGTACAAGTTTAGGAACTGGTTGTTTGATATTAAATGGTGGTTTAAGTATTGGTAAGTCAGTGTATCTTGGTGGAAACATAATCATGAACAATAAAACTATATCAGGATTAATTGATCCAGTAAATAATCAAGATTGTGCAACTAAAAATTATGTAACATCACAAATTAATACAAGATTACCTTTAACTGGTGGTTCTATTACAAGTATAACTGAAAGTACAAGTATATCAACAGGATGTTTAATATTATCTGGTGGTTTGGGTATAGCAAAAAATGTATATATTGGTGGTAGTATAAATGCAATTAGTGGAAGTATAACAGGAACACTTAATATGAATAATAACAAAATAATTGGTGTATCAGATCCTACATTATCAACTGATGTTGTAAATAAAAACTATGTTGATACACAAGATTTATTGAAACTATCTTTAACAGGTGGTACAATGACTGGAATACTAAATATGAATACTTATAAAATAACTGGTTTAGGAACACCATCAATATCAACAGATGCAGTTAATAAGAGTTATGTTGATACACAAGTTTCAAGTGCAATAACAACAGCAACAACACAATCATTACCTATATCAGGTGGAATTATAACTGGAACAACAAATAGCACGAGTTCAATAACTGGATGTTTAGTATTAAATGGTGGTCTAGGTGTTGGTCTAAATACAACAATTGGAGGAAATATAACAGTATCTGGAACGGCAAGTATTTTGAACAATCTAAACATGAACAGCAAAAATATAACAAATCTTCTAAACCCTATTAATGCACAAGATGCAGCAACAAAAAATTATGTAGATACACTAAATAGTACACTAAATCTATCCATAAATGGTGGAACAATGCAAGGTGTTATAGATATGAACAATAATAAAATAACAAATCTTGGAAATCCTACTTTATCAACAGATGCTTCCAATAAATCTTATGTAGATACACAAATAATATCAAACAACACATCATTAAATAGTGTATTTTTATCATTGACAGGTGGAACAATAACTGGAACAACAGATAGCACAAGTATAACAACTGGAACTATTATTATAAATGGAGGTGTTGGTGTGGCTAAAAATCTATTTGTTGGAACATCCATAAATGTACCGCAATTGAATATATCTGGAATAGTAGATAGTAGCAGTATAACAACAGGCTGTGTTATTATCAATGGAGGTATAGGTATAAGCAAAAATGTATATATTGGTCAAAAATTGTATTCAGTTGGTGCGACACTAACAGGAGTATTAAATATGAGTAACAATGTTATAAGTAGTTTAGGTACACCTATAAATTCATCTGATGCATGTACAAAAAGTTATGCAGATAGTTGTCAAACTAATGCAATATCAAGTAGCAATGCAACAAGTGCAAGTCTTTATTTAGCAAAAACAGGTGGTCAAATAACATCAACAACAGATACATCATCTGGAACAACTGGTGGACTTAGTTTATTAGGTGGTATTGGTATATCTAAAAGTGCATATATTGGTCTATCTTGCACAATTGTTGGAAACATAGCATCAACAAGTACAACAACTGGTACATTAAAAGTTACTGGTGGTGTAGGTATATCAGGCAATGTAAATATAGGTGGTAGTTTGTCAAGCATTGGATGTAGTCTAACAAGTGAATTGAACATGAATAACAGATTTATAAATAATTTAGCAGATCCAGTTAATTTGCAAGATAGTGCAACAAAAAATTATGTTGATACAGTTGGAACAAATACATTATCAAATGCAAATACTTATGCTACAAATAACTTTTTATCATTGTCTGGTGGATCTATAACAGGAACAACACAAAGCACAAGTTCAATTACTGGTTGTTTAACATTGTCTGGTGGTTTAGGTGTGGCTAAAAATATATATGTAGGTGGTTCTATGAATGCAGTAACTGGAACATACACTAACACAAGTGAAGCATCAAGTGCAATAACTGGTTGTTTAGTATTATCTGGTGGTATTGGTGTAGCTAAAAATGTATATACATCAGGTTGTATAATAGCAATACAAGGTGGTTATTTTACAGGTTCATTGAATTTAAACAACAACTATATAAATAATCTTGGTACACCTATAAACAATACAGATGCAACAAATAAGAGTTATGTTGATAGTGCAATAACAACAGCGATAAATAATGCAACAACAACAAATAATGCAAACTATTTGTCTTTAATAAATGGTGGAACTATTGTAGATGTTGATGATGCAATTTCTCTAACAAGTGCCTCAGTTATTCTAAAAGGTGGTATGAGTATAACAAAAAAACTAATAGTAGGAACAAATACAACAACATCAACATTGTCTGTTACTGATACAACTGATGTAAATACTACAACTGGTCTAAATGGTGCGTCTTATATTTCTGGTGGGTTGGGTGTAGCGAAAAATATGTTTGTTGGTCAAAGTTTGTATTCATGTGGTGCAAATTTATTAGGGAATGTTGTTATGAACAATTACAAAATAACTGGTTTAGGCACTCCAACATCAACTACTGATGCAACAACAAAAAGCTATGTTGATACACAAGTGTCAAATGCAATAACAACATCTGGAACAAATGCATCATCTCTTTATTTATCTCTAACCAATGGTGGAACCATAACAAACATAACTGATACAACAAGTTTAACAAGTGCATCTGTTGTTTTCAACGGTGGAGTATCAATAGCGAAATCATTAAGAATAGGTTCATCATTAAATGCAGTTAGTGCAAGTTTAACAGGTGCACTAAATATGAACAGTCAATTAATAAACAATCTTCTAGATCCTGTTAGTAATCAAGATGCAACAACAAAAAATTATGTAACAAATCAAATAAATACAAGACTTTCAACAGTTGGTGGAACAATCACAGGAAATTTGGCAATATCGGGTACATTGAGTGTTACTGGTTCAACTAGTATAGCAAGTTCATTAAGTGTTACTGGTTCGTGTTATTTGGCAAATGGTTTAGATATGGCATCAAAAACAATATCTAACTTATTATCTCCCGTGGCATCAACTGATGCATCTAATAAAGCTTATGTTGATAGTGTGCAAACAAGTACATTATCAACAGTGTCAGGATTATATGTATTGAAAACTGGTGGAACAATAACAGGTGTGTTGGATGTTTCTAATAATAAAATTACAAGTTTAGCTACACCAACAAATACAACAGATGCAACAAACAAAAGTTATGTTGATGCACAAATAACAAGTGCAATAACAACATCAGGAACAAATGCATCAGCATTATATTTGCCAAAAACTGGTGGAACATTAACAGGTGCATTAACAATGAGTAATTTTAAAATATTAGGTTTAGCAACACCAACATTATCAACAGATGCAACAAATAAAAGTTATGTTGATGCACAAATAACAAGTGCTATTACAACATCTGGAACAAATGCATCAAGTTTATATTTACCTTTGTCTGGAGGAACTATAACAGGTACAACACAATCAACAAGTACATCAACAGGTGCAGTTATTATAAATGGTGGAACAGCAGTTAAACTTAATTTATGGGTTGGAGGGTCTGTTAATGTATTGGGTGTGTTAGATGTTGGTTCAAATAAAATAACAAATGTTGCAAACCCTACTAACCCACAAGATGCAATGACAAAGAATTATGCAGATGCAAACTATTTATCAGTATCTGGTGATACTATGAATGGTAATTTAGATATGAATTGTTACTATATTGTTAATCTACTTGATCCAATAAATAGTGGTGATGTAGCAAATAAAAATTATGTTGATAATACCAAAACAACAACATTAACAACAGTATCATCTTTATATCTTGCTAAAACTGGTGGAACTTTAACAGGTGCATTAAACATGAGTTCTCTCAAAATAACAAATCTTGCTCCTCCAACAAGCAGTTTAGATGCATCTAACAAGCTTTATGTTGATACACAAATGTCAAATGCAATAACAATAGCAGGAACAACCGCATCAAATACATATTTATCTGTTACAGGTGGTAGTGTATCGGGAACTATAAATATGAATAACAACAAAATAATAAATGTTGGTGATCCGACTGTAGCAACAGATGCGGTAAATAAAATATATGCTGATAATGCATATCATGCGAAAAATGCAGATATTGATATGAATAGTTACTCAATAAAAAATGTTATTGATCCAGTAGATGCAGGCGATGCAGTAAATAAAGCATATTGTGATTTAATACCTATGCAAAGTGTTATTGTTTATTTGACTTCGGCATACAATAATACAGTTGGCACAAATATAGCTCCAGGTTTATTAACAAATGGATGGCAAGCTTCTACAAACATATCGTTGGTATATACAGCATCTACAAGAGTTATGCAAATGATACATACAACATTACCAACAGGAAATAATGCATGGATTTCTTATAAAAGAACAGGTATGACAAAAGGAATATACAAAATTACATACAATTTATATACACACACAAGGGCATGTTTTGTTTCAGTAAAAGAAATAACAACAAACATAATCATAAGAACAGCAACAGATTATTATAACAATCAAGGGACAACAACAGGATCATATATGGTTACTGTTGAAGATTACTTTTATTTTGGTGTTGATGGTTCTATGGAATTAAGATGGTACTCTGATGGAAGAAATACAGCCAATACAGTTGGATATGGTATATATATGTGCAATTTCATAAGTATCATGAAAATAAGATAAATAGACATAACATATAGCATATCAATATATAAATCAATTTGTTGTTATATTATTCGTATTGTTTGTCGTATTTCTAACACTATATCTGGTAGATTGTGCTTTTCTATATGAATAACAACATGATAAACATAACAAATGACCACATTTGAATATTCCGCATTCATAATAATTTTTATCGTTATGTTTCTTTATATTTTTATATGCAGATAAACATACATCACATGTATTATTATCACAATCATATATATTTTTATAATAACCAATATCTATCTTACTTACTTTTGTTCTGCAAAATGGACATGATAAATTGATATTCAATTCAAGATGATCGGCATTTTTCATTGTTGGAATCATTAAATTACGATGGTTAAATGTTGTTTGAACTTGCATTATTGTTTCTCGCTATATTATTTGATACTTATTGTTCAATGTATCATGATATTCAATTTTTATATACTTTTGTTTAAACAAAAATATATAATATTCATCATTTCATGTATTTGTGTCTTTTCTCACGCATTATATCAATAAACATATCTTCATTTTGCTTTTCTGGACAAAGTTTTTGGGTCATCAATTTATCAACAATTTCATACAAATTATTCATCTCACACGAAACTTCATATAACTCTCCACTCAATATGTTGTACATGTAAAACTCATATTTGTTATTTATACTGTTTCTGTATTTATCTGTTATATATGCATCTAATTCGTCATTTGCTTTAACATATTGTTCATCTGTTTTTCTCAATATTTTCTTTTCTATATTAACCATCTCAAAATCTTCACACATTGTATTGTAGTTTATAACACGATTGTGTATATCTATTCTGTTTTTTAATTGTTTTATATTTTTCCTATATTCATCTATCGTATCATCGGTGTTGTTATACATCAAATACATATACAAAACCAATTGTATAAAATATTCATGTTTCATGTCTGATACACATTTAAACTCAAACACTTTATTTCCATCCACACAATCAATATATCCACACAATGTACCACCTTTTAATTCGTGTGCATCATTATTACTAACAAATACTTCATGTTGTGCATTTTTAGATATTAATTTATTTACTCTTTCATACGCTTTTCGCAATTTTGTTTTATTTATCCAATCATACCTAACAATTTGTCTATTTTTGTGATATAAACTGTTATTATCACAATTGTACATAGTTGACAAATGTAACAATGTATGAGGACCCATTGTTTCTGTATTGCAATCTTTACATAATCTTATTTTGTTCTCGTTGATTAGTATGTATCTCTTCAATGTAGAATTTTCAGGATTGTTTCTATGTTCGCAATATAATGGTATAGCTATACCAGTTATATCACTTACACCTTCAACTAACTCATTTGGCTGTTTTGTTGTTGATTTTATTTTTATAATAGTATCTTCACAACCAAGTTTATTCACTTTTATATACTTCATTATATCATCAATAAGTTTTGCTGGAACATGATTCAATAAATTTGTTACACTTATTCTTGGTAGTGTGTGTTCTATATTATGTGTATTTATATCCAGTTTTTTGTGTTCTATAACCTCACAATACTTATTTATGTCTTGTTTATTTTTGACACATTCTAAATAATTATTTTTATAACCATGTATCAATACTAAATGTTCTCTACTTCTCGTAGATGCAACATAAAGTGCATTTGCACATATTGTTTTATCACTTGATTTATCATAATACAAATGGTAAGAATTATCACATGAAAATACAAATACTACTTTTCTTTCTAAACCTTTTGTTTGGTGAAAAGTCATAAATGCTATTTTATTTTTAATCATATCACTGCTTACTATTTCATCGTCTGATGTTGGTACATAAACATATATATTTTGGTCTGATACATAATTCGCAAACAGTTTAACTGCTGAATTGTCACTTTTTACCGATGGAGCAAGAATAAATATATCATCAAACGAATAATTAAGTGTGTTGATATAATAACTCAAATGATTAAATATGTGTTTAGGTTTAAATGAATCGCAAATAATATATTTCGGTTTAACATTTGTTACTTTAGTTGATGATAGTCTATTTTCATTCAATAAACAATTATTTATAAATTCACTCATCTCATGTGTAATTCTAAAACTTTGTGATAAATTCAATTTTACCCATTTGTATTCATTGAAATCAAACAATTTATCTGCTAATGTTATAAACATCGGATTTGCATTGTTGAACAAATATATACATTGTTTATAATCGCCAAGAATACATAATTTAGGTTTAGATGTGTGCTGACTGTATATTTTGCAAATTAATTCATAATATAATGGTGATATATCTTGTGCTTCGTCTATAATTATTATATCATTTGTTAATTCATGATTTATGGTTTGTTTTCGCAATAATTCGATTATTTTTATATCTGTAAAACAATCTCTATCATAATAATTCACACAAAATGAATGATAGTTTTGTATTTCCATATTTGTTATTTCATGTTTTTGTATTTTTTGTCTTGTTTCTTCTTTCAATCTATTGTTATATGTTAGCAACAATATTTTACTGTTCATGTGATGTTTAGCTATGTGTAAAGCTGTTGTTGTTTTTCCACATCCTGCAATTGAGTCAACAATCACATTATTATCATATAGACTATTAATAATAGCCTTTTGTTCTTCTGAAGGGTTTGGCAAAGTATCCATTTAATTTATATAAACAAATTAATTAATACATATTTGGTTCATTCATTCTTTTTTATCAAGTAAATAAAGTGCTTATAATCATAAGTATCATAACAATGTGAAACAATAGAAAACCAAGATAAAATAAATGATAATCTTGCATCATTGGCATTTTATATGCATAACCGTGTATAATCATGTTCATGTAAATATGTGACAATGGTTTATGCAATGGAAAATTACTTATTATTTCTTCATTTTCAACTGTATATGATTTTTCTGTATATGGATGTTCTGATTTGTAGATTTCAAAATCTGAATTGAATTTTTTTATATCAAAACCTGTATCACTTGACATATATAAATATCAGTGTAACAAAAAATTGATATATTATTAATATAAACATATTTATATATGTCTATTTATAAATAAACAATGTTATATATGTATTGTCCATCATGTAATACATTATTGGGTGATAAACAAATATATTATGAAACAAAACTAAAAAAAATTTGTGAATCACAGTTCGATAAAGATGAAAATTTAGTACTAGACAAAAAAGAAGAAATAGATAAACAAAAAAAAGCATTACTTGATGAACTTGAACTACATAATATATGTTGCCGAATGAGAATGCTAACATATACACGATTAATTGATATTGTTCAATGATGGTTTTGATGTATATTTATTTATTTGTGCATCATTATGTCACGATATAATATATTTTCCAATATATATAATCACTATGGGTATAAACAGAATAATTTATAGTCTATCAAATAACACATATACAGTACAACAATTGAACTGTATATTTAAAAACACACACATTTCTTGTTCATATATGAATTATATACAAAAGTACATAAAAAAGCAAAATGATGAAAGTATAACATTCAAACAAATAAAACTGTCAAAAAAACAAGATGTGTTGAGATTAGAACAACAAGTAAAAGATTTGAGTAAAATAATAAGTCCCGAACAAAGAACTCCCGAATGGTTCGCATTGAGAAATAATAAAATAACAGCAAGTGATGGTGGTTGTGTTATGGGTGTTAATTATTATGAACACCCTTATAAATTTATCGTAAAAAAATTAACTCCTTCCTCATTCACAGGAACATTTCATACACATCATGGAAAAAAATATGAAAGAATAGCAACATCTATTTATGAACATAAATACAATGTAGAAATAACTGAATTCGGTTTATTAGAACATCCCACATATACATTTTTAGGTGCAAGTCCAGATGGTATTGTAACAAAGTGTTCTAAACCAAGTTATACAGGTAGAATGTTGGAAATAAAATGTCCAAAAACAAGAAAAATACTTCAACCAGATCAAGGAACAATATATGAAGTGTGTCCAGAATATTATTGGGTTCAAGTTCAATTGCAATTAGAATGTTGTGATTTAGATGTTTGCGATTTTTGGCAATGTGATCTTGTTGAAGAATATAACTCTGATGCTTATTATAAAGGTTGTTTGATCGAACTAATGCCCATAAAATATGAAAATACTGATATAAAAGATACTGATATATATGAACATGCAAGCTATATATATCCAAAAAATGTATGTATGACACTTGATGAATGTGGTGAATGGATAAAAATACAAACAATACCAGAAGGTAAATATTTGCATAGAATATTACATTGGCACTTGAACAATTCAAGTTGTTTAACTATAATGCGTGATAAAGAATGGTTCAAAAATGCTTTACCAAAATTAAGTAAAACATGGCAACTTGTGGAATATCTAAGAAACCAAGATAATGAAACAAAAAGAAATTTATTTCTAAATTATGCAAATAACAATACCAAAGGTAAGAAATTTATAAGTAAAGAAACTGCCGAAGATATTTATAAATTTGCCGAATTGTTGCCATCAACAAATATAAATGATTTATCTAATCTTAGAACTAAACAACCTTCTGTGTATTATTTTTGATTATACTTGTATGGAAAAATAAATTTTTATTGAACATATAATAACTAACGAATTTTATATGACTTTGTTTAACACTAGGTATTTATGATAAATATATTACAATAAAAAATGTGTAAAGTTAATGATAATAAATAATAGGAACTATTACTGTTGATATTTATTAACTATGAAATTAATAAGATTGTCAATTTCATAGAAATAATATTTATTATTTATATGCGTGTATTCTGTTATATTGGCCATGTAATGAGTATTATTCTTAATAACTATGCATCGTAATGAACGATTTTCTTTAAATGCTTCGCAAAATTCTTTATATGTGCATGTTTGTTTTGCAATTCCTGTACATTCTTTTAATAGTGTGTTCATTTGTATAATATCACTTGATATGTAAGTTCTAGACACTGGTAATGTTTTTAGTATTATATATTTTTTTAGTTCTGTTTTGGAACGGGTTACCTGTTCATCATTTAAGTATTCAAGTAATTTATTGTTTATGCCTCCATAACAATTTTTAACACTATTAACCTAATACTTTTTACTATATTTTCACTGTATTTGTATAAATCCATTTTGCTATTTATAAAAATATCTAATACAGACGAGCACGCTTCATCCACAAAATATGGTATATCCATGCATCGATCACATAAATTTTCAATATTTATGTGATTTATATTTTTTCGTATGTATTTTGCCAAATTTTTAATATATTTATTGTCACCTTCATAACAACAATTTACCCACACTGTCATCAAAGCATTGCACAAAAATTCAGTGAATATATCATGATTTATATTTTCGAGAGATATTTTGTTTAAATATTCTATATCTAACATGTTTCTTATGCGATATTTTAGTGTTTCTGGAAAATATTTGTGAAAAATTAAATTGTAAGTTGTTAAATATGAATGCATTACTGTTGTGTTGTATATTTGTGTGAATAAGTGATTATTAGTTTTTAATTCGTTCAGGTATATGTCAAGATCTTCTTCTGTGTATATTTTTTTAGATTGAAATGCATTAATTAATTCAATGTTACATTCTTCATTTGTTTTTGACATATTTTTTGTTTAATAAATTATCATAATTAATCATGTATTTTTGTTTTCAATTTTTGCAAATCATTTATATTTATCTATGATATAACTCACATAATTATCAATTTTATAACACATAAACGCGTGTCCTATACAATTTTCCCTGTTTTTCCATCCACCTCTTACATATAAACCATTCACAATATAATTTTTGTTTTTTTTGGCAAATAATTGGATAAATTTTTTATATGTGCATGTTTTTTTATAACTATTTACATATTTTATCAATATTGGGTTCAAATCTATAACATCTTTTGAAATATATTTTCTAGACACTGGTAATGATTTATATATACAATAATTATTCGCTTCTTCTTGTGTCATTTCTATATCGGAAGAGTTTATTTGTTCTTTATCCAAATATTCATATAAATGTTTGAAACAATACTTTTCAGAACAAGATTTTGTATGTAAATATCTCATATATCGTATATTGTTCGTAATATTTTCTGCATATTTATACATGTTTATTTTCCTGTTGATGAAAGTATCCAAAATGGGTATATATTCTTTACACATGAAGTATGGATATGTTATTAGCATGTCACAAATATCTTCAATATTTATGTAATTTATATTTTCTTCGATGCATTTTTTTATAACATGAACACGATTTTCATAACCTGTATCAGTTAATATATTGAAAAAAAACTTTGTTGTAATATCAATGCTTATGTTTTCAAGTTTCATTTCTTTTACATTAAAATATTTTGCATTTTCTAAATATAAAGTTTCTGGAAAATGTTTCAGAATAATATTTGTGTATAAATAAGCAATACCTAACATATAACCAGAAATATTAGTTATATGTGTAAATAAGTGATTATTGGTTTTTAGGTCTTTTATGAACATATCAAATTCTTCATCAGTGTTGAATATATCAAATTCTTCATCAGTGTTGAATATATCATATTTAAATGCATTAATTAATTCAATATTACATTCTTCATTTGTTTTTGACATATTTTTTGTTTAATAAATTATCATAATTAATCATGTATTTATGTTTTCATTTTTATTGCATGACATATATAAATTAATTATATTTGTCTAGAATGAAATTGACAAGATTGTTAATTTCATAACAAACATGATAGTTATTATCTAGAGTAAATCGTGAAATAATTTTGGTATTGTGGATTAAACCATTTTTGTTTATATTATTTTTATAATATCTTTTGAACGAATCGCAAAACTCTTTATAACTGCAAGTATCTTCTGATATATCAGTTTCAACATATTGTTCCAACATCATGTTCAGTGTTATAATATCATCATCACTGTATGATTTAGACACGGGCAAAGACTTGTATATGCTCAACATTGTAACAGGTTTTTTAGAATCTTCAACCTGTTGATGATTGAGACATTCGCACAATTCTTTGCACATGTCAGATTTGTAAATTTTGGCACGTTCACTTGATCTAACATAACGAATGTTATTAACAATTATCTTAGCATATATTTCAATTTTATAATTGTTTCTTATGAAAAAATCATGAATTGGTTGATATTCCCACTTAACTGAAATAGGATATTTCATAAAACGATTGTATAACTGTTCAAGATTTACGAAATTTATGTATTCTTGAACATATTTCACGATTCTATGCACAATTTGTTTGTTTTCAAACGACACACCTGCAACCGATAAAAGGATACAAATATACTCAGACGATATATCATGTTCAACATTCTCAAGAGACACAAAATCTTCTTCATCCACACAAAACTTGTTGACAAAAAAGCACGAAAATTTCATTGTTTCTGGAAAATATTTGTAAAATGTTTTGTTGTATTTAGAACTAGTCAATTCACAACTGTTGTATATCTGTGTAAATTTGGTATTTTGTTCTTTGAGTTCTTTTAGGTATGTGTCAAATTCTTCTTCATTTTCGAAACATTCATTTTTCAACTTGTTCAATAATTCTTGATTGCATTGATTGTTAGTTTTAGACATTTTTGATTGTGCCATAAATGATGTTGAGAATTCTATGATTTCATTTTTTCATTTTTTTACATTATCAACATTTTATAATTGTTGTATGTGCAATAGTTAGGGTTTTTGCAGTATTTTTAAATATTTTTGATTATTATAAAGGACATAAACATACCATATTGAAAAGTAAAATATGAACATAACAACCATAGAAGAGATAAATAAAAAATTAACAGATACAACATACAAAAATTTGGACAATATTGCAAAACAACAAGGTTTTATAACAACACAAGGTATTATATGTGACATAAAAATGTATGATTGGATGACTATTATTGTCCTAAAACATGAGAATGAAACACTAAAATGTGTTGCATATAAAGAGATACATGATTATATAAAACAGAACAAAGAAAACTTAATAAATACACTGAACAGTGTCACAGGTAATATAAAAGTAGATAAATATAAGATGTGGTATGAATTGAATATTCAGCAATATCCTATAACACTTGATAATAACGTGGTTATAAATGAACTGATTAAAAAATGTGAAGAGATAAAATACCTTCCAAACAACACAAAAAAACATATCAAATTTAATAAAATACGACATATTGGTATTATATCAAGAGAAGATACACAAGGATATAATGATTTTGTGACTAATTTTAAACTAAACAATGATGTTGTAAAAATTACACTAATGAGCATTTCATTAGAAGGCAAAAATACCGAACGAGGACTAATTAATGCTATTGAAGAATTAAACAAACATGATGTTGATGTAATAATTATCATAAGAGGTGGTGGATGCACACAAGACATATCTAATTCGTATGACACAATGGAAATATTTAGAACAATAAAACAATCAAATATTCCTGTAATAACAGCCATAGGTCATGAAGCCGATAAAGGTGATAAATTATTAATTACAGAAATAAGTGATTATAATTTTGGTACTCCAACAAAAGCAAGTATATTGATGAGAACGGAAATATTAGATGATATAAACACCAACATAAAAAATATCATAAGATTGTCAAAAAATAAATACACAAAAATAGTAACAGATGAAATTGACAATTGTTATAGATGCATAAAACAATGTTTTGATATAATATGTAAAAACACTGGATACATTCTAAATAACACAATATTTAAAATAGACAATGACACAAATCATGTGTATATCAAAAGGAATAATATTTATTATAAATACACCATAAATATTAGTGATATTACTGATGATATAGACGAACCAATTACAAATTGTATATATGATGTTTATAATGCTATAGAAAACCAAGATTATGATAAATTATACACATGTCTAGATAAATTTTATGAAAAATCAGGGCAAATAGATATGTTACAAAAAAGTGCTATAATTACAAATATTGTTGATGATATAAGTATATGGAAATGTATATACAACAATTTGGATATAAATATATATAGTAAGAAATGTGAGATAGATTATGAATATTGCGAAAATAAAGTTAGTGATTTAGAACATCACAAAGATATATGTTATTTGTATTATAATTGTTGCATTTGTTCAAGAATTCTAGACAATGCTGATGATTATAGTGATGATGTGATAAGTAATATAGCAAAAATATTCATAAATAATTGAAATATGTGCCAATATTATTGCATATAAAGTAAAAATAATGATGTATTAACAATAAAATACTGAATAAAATTGAATTATGTATTAAATATATGCTATTCATGATATACATAAATATACCATGAACAAGAATTATACTAATTATATACTGAATGATAAGAATGTTCTCATAACACGAGAATATATAATATCACTACTAACTACATACGGAATTCCAAATTACAATATAACAGATATAAATCTATTTTATGAAAGCACAACACATTCATCATATTTAATAAATGCAAAAATAGATGATAAATTCAAATTACTTGTATCAAATGGAACACTTAAATGTATTGATAATAAACAAGTGATAAAAAACAAAATAGTACAATTAAGAATTAATTCGTATGAAAGACTTGAATTCTTAGGTGACAGTGTTTTGCATATGGTTTTAGGTGAATATCTATTTATAAGATATCCTGAACAAGATGAAGGATTTATGACAAACCTTAGAACAAAAATAGAGAATGGTGAATATTTAGCATCACTTGCAAGACATATCAATCTACACAAATATGCATTATTGGCGCAAAATATAGAATTAATCGGTGGAAGACAAGGAAATAATCATATATTTGAAGATGTGTTTGAAGCATTTTTAGGATGTTTATATGTTGATAGTGGATATAATTACAATATATGCAAAACATTTGTTGTTAATTGTTTAGAGTCTCATTTTGATTTTTCATTGTCTATTTCTCAACAATGCAATTACAAAGATACATTGCTAAAACATTATCATTCTAAAAAATGGAAAGCACCAAGTTATGTACAATTGAGTTGTATAACAGAAAATGGAAAATCAATACCTACTTATACAATGGGTGTGTATGATGATAATAACAACATAATTGGTTCTGGAACAAGTACATCAAAAAAGAAAGCCGAACAATTAGCATCACAACAAGCATTGTATAAATTGGGTTTAGTAAATGATGAAACTGAAGATAATGAAGAAATATACGAATAATAACAGACACACATAATTTATATATATATCGTTAATTGATGTATATATATATAGATGCACAACAAATATATTGATTTGAAGATAAATGGTAAATTGTTTCCATCATGGATTTTAGCAAATTATCGAACATACAAATTGCCACCAATTGTAATACATAAAGACAAAGACCCATGTGAAGGATATGATCCAAATAGTGCTGTTAAAGAATTAAAAAAATATCAAGAATTCATGAGTAAATATTTAGACTACGATTCACCATACAGAAATATATTAGTATATCATGGTCTAGGTTCTGGAAAAACTATGGCATCAATAAATATCTACAACATGTTATACAATCACACACATGGTTGGAATGTTTATATATTGATAAAAGCTACATTCAAAGACAAACCATGGATTTCTGATTTCAACAAACTAATAAGAACAGAAGACAAATACAATAGATTTAAAAATATAACATTTATCAGTTATGATTCTCCAATTGCTGAACAACAATTTTCAGAAGCTATACGAAATTCTGATACATCAAAAAAATCATTATACATGATTGATGAAGTACATATATTTATAAGTAATGTGTATTCAAATGTTGTAAGACAATCTGGAACAAGAGGACAGAAAATATATGATTACATAATAAATGATAAACTTGAAAATCCTGATACACGTGTTGTTTTATTGTCTGGAACTCCTGCTATAAATAATCCATTTGAACTGGGTTTATTATTCAATTTATTAAGACCCGGTGCTTTTCCAACAAGTGAAAATAAGTTCAATGAATTATATGTCAATAAATCTGGTTTTAGATCAATCAACGGAGAAAACAAAAATCTATTCCAAAGAAGAATAATGGGTCTAGTCACATATTATGCTGGTGCTACACAAGATATATTTGCAACACAAGAGACTATATCAGTTGATGTTGAAATGTCTGATCATCAAAAAGATGTTTATAAATATTTCGAAGAACTTGAAAATAAAATAATAACCAAAAAAACAAGTGCAAATAAAAAAGTATCATCTTATATGTCATATACGAGACAATCATGTAATTTTGTATTTCCATCTATTGATGATAATATAACTGGGGAAGACAGACCAAGACCAACTAATTTTAAGTTAAGTGATAGAGAAGCAGATAGAATAATGCAAACTAAAATAGATAAAATAGAGAATTATACAGCAAAGAAAATGCAGATAGACAATTATTTGAATGCGGTTAAAAAATATTGTTCAACATTTGAGAATTATGTAAAAAGTGTGCAAAACAAATCAGACAACATTATGCAAGATTACAAAATATTTGTTGATAAATACAAAGGGGATTTTGTTGAATTTAACAAACACCATAAAAACAAAACAAATATATATGAATTACTGTATAAATGTTCTCCCAAATTTATGAATGTTATTTTCAACTTGCTTATGTCAGAAGGCCCTGTTTTGGTTTATTCTAATTATGTTTTGGTGGAAGGATTTCAAATATTTAAAATATATTTGTCTGTTTTTGGTTTTTCTATATTTGATGAAAAAGAAAACATATATAAAAATAAATCAATGAAATACCGTTATGTAGAATATCACGGTCAAATTGAAAAAGAACAAAGAAAAGTTCAATTAGATAATTTTAACAACAAACTCAACATTAAAGGTGAATATATAAAAATAATCATGATTTCTCCAGCTGGTGCTGAAGGTATTAGTTTGATGAACACATTACAAGTACACATTATGGAACCTTTTTGGCATGAAGTTCGTATAGAACAAATGATAGGTAGAGCAATTAGACAATGTTCTCATGCAGATTTGCCAAGAGAAAAAAGACATGTAAAAGTGTATAGGTATAAATCAGTTAGAAAGAATGGTAAAAAAAAAACAGCAGATGAATTTTTAGAAGATAATGCAAGGGGAAAGAAAGGATTGATTGAATCATTTTATGATACAATCAAAGAAGTAGCTGTGGATTGTGAATTGTTCAAAAACCATAATATGACAACAAATGAATACAAATGTTTTAAATTTAATGAAGAAGCTTTGTTCGATAAACAAATAGGTCCCGCATATAAAGAAGATATATATGATGATATGAAAGCAAATACTGGTTCAAATGCAATCAATTCATCAACAATAAGAATAAAGGTACAAAAAATAAAAGCTGTTATACTGAAAAACAATGAAGGTAAAAATGTATATACAGAACCAACAGAATACTGGATGTATAGAAACACAGGTGTAGTATATGATTTAGAATTACATTATGCAGTTGGTAAAATAGGTCAAACTGAAGAAGGTTTATTAATGAAATATGATGATGATACATATATTATAGATAAAATGGTTCCTATCCCGATTATCTCAAAATAATATATATGCCAAAATTATCTAAAATATCAATATCATCGTCTGTACAAACAAAACATATAAACAAACCTAAGAAATCACAATCAATGTGTGCACCAAATGTTGCTGATCCTGAATATTCATGCATATCATTGGAAGTTCTCGTTGAAATGGCAAGAGCATACAATAGACACATAACAGAAGAAAAAAAGAAAACAAATGATAAATCAACAAAAGACCTTATTGTATTAAATGATAATGATGAAATGATGAACAGAAACAAATACAAAAGATATTTAGTAGATCAATTTAAACAAAAATTAGCAAATATATGCAAAGATGATTATTGTTGGTCTCAACAAGCTTTTATAAAACAAATGAGAAATAAACAAAAAGAAGAACTAAAAAGATTTACATTCAAACCAAAAGGACCCCAAGGAAAATGGGAATGGCTAAATACCATAAATATAAATCAAACAATGTTGCAATATATGGCAAAATATGATGATTTTACTTTTATAGGTGCTGTTCCAATTGATTTTCAAGAAATTGGTATGGGTATTGATGATAATATGTTAAATGAATTATACAATTTAGGAAAATACAAATTGGGGGTAGTATTCAATTTAGATGATTCCAAACATTCAGGTTCTCATTGGGTTTCTTGTTATGCAAATATGAAAAATGGTAATATATATTTCTTTGATTCTTGCGCATCATTTCCTGTTGATGAGATAAGAGAATATATAAAAACAATTGGTAAATTTTGCAAATCTAAGGGCATAAATACAAATGCACAATATAACAAAACAAGACATCAATATGGGGATACTGAATGTGGTGTATATTCAATGAATTTTATCATAAGTATGCTTGAAAATGAGAATTTCTTTGAAAAATGTACAAATCCTATTGATGATGATAGTATGAATTTATACCGCAAAGTATATTTCATCTAATACAAATTTGATTAATTTGCTAATTAATCAAATCATATTTTTTAACTCTTTATTTTTTCACACAATATTTCAAGTGTGTAATCATGTGGTTTTTCACAAAAATCATATAATTCCCCTTCCTTTGTTTTGAATTTGACAATAACATTTTTCATTTTTGTTATAGGCATTTCTGGTACATATTTATACATCTTTTTCACTGCATTTATATCTATGTCAAACATAACAATATCATTTATACACATCATTATATTGTCATCTTCTATCTTTTGTATAAATTTGTTCTGATTTCTATTTGGAGTGAAACCTATTACTTGCAATAATTTAGTATCTAACAAATCAAATTTATTTTTTTTTATGTTTTCTATTTTTAGTTGTTTTTTTGTTGATGTAAAAGTGTAATTTTTATTAGGATTGTTTTTGAATGATAGTTTAATTGCATTCATTAAATCTTTCATCGTATATTTTCCTGTTTCTATCTCATAATCTATCTTGTCAGTTGATGATATACTTATTTTGTTGTTTGTTTTGTTTATATCATATATTTGTACTGGTATTTTAGGTGATATTAATCTTATTTCTCTTATCCCATGTATTGATTTGTCCAATTCAATTAAATAATCATTGTAATATTCTGGTTCCGCTATATCTGATACTTTTACACGTTCTATAAAAGTTAATAGTTTGTTTGTATATGCTTGTTCTGTTTCTGATACATTATCTTCACTTTCATCATCATCTTCACTTTCATCATCATCTTCACTTTCATCATCATCTTCACTTTTGTCAGTGTGTACACTATCTTCATTGGATTCTGATTCTGATTCTTCTGTTTCAGATTCTTGTTCAGAAGATGATGATGATTCACTAAATTCTACTTTCTTGTTTTGTTTTATAGGTTTTGTTTTAGTTTTAGTTTTTTGTTTTGGTTCTTCTGATATTTTGTTTTTGTTTTGTTTGTTATTTATCAACTGTTTAATATCACTTATATTCATATCGCGTATTTTTTTATAATCAAGATCATAAGTTTCACATAACTCTTTTTTTATTTTTTGTATTTGTTTATCATGTTTTGTATCATTATTTTCTTTTTTATCACTATTTTTAGTATTGTTGTTAGTATTTGTATTATTATTGGAATAAGGTGACACCATTGGATTAAAATTGCCTTTTGGTATATTTATATTTCCTCTTTCTGATAAAAGGGTGCTATATCTACTATCAAAATTACCATTATCAGTATAATTATGTGTGTTTTGCATTTGTGGGTAATAATTTGTTTGATTTCTTGATTGTGTTGTTGTTGTCATTGGTATATCATTGTTGGCAAAATTTTCATAAATATCAGTATTATTTCCATAATTACTATAATTCATATCTGAACCATTTAAATATTCCATACCCCCTGTATCATCATTATCATATTGTGTATTATTTGTATCATTTTTGCGTTTATAACATCTACTATCTCCTCCATCAAGTGAAAAATTAATTTCTGGAGGTTTTCTATTCATACTGTTATTCATAGAATCATATTCTTGTTGTCTCTCTAATCTTCTTCTTTCTATTATATCTTTTGCATCACATTTAGACATATTACCATAATCTTGCATATCATCTGTTTCATATACAACATTGTTCTGTTCATAATTAATGTTGTTATTGTTGTTCATTTTAATATTCATATTCATGTTGTTGTTATTACTTAATGCTTTATTACCCAATGACATACCTGATCCAATTTCTCCTGATGCAGTTATATATTGATTATCATTTAGATTATTTAGCATATTAAACGATCCATAGTTTCCACCTAATGCATTCATATCATTATAGCTTGATAAATTGTTAAATTTAGGTTTTGAATTAGTTTGAGGATTATTGGGGTTTTTGATTGATGGGTTCTTTTGTCTACAATATTCGATACAATTGCTTACAGTTTTTTCATTCATTTTGTTGATAAATGTTTTTACGGATATATTTTCTGGTTTTTTATGCCCATATTTTTGATACACATTCATCATGTTGCTGTCGATGAATTTTCTTAATGTTTGTTTAGCTTCTGGTGAATTGCTTTTAAGAGGTATAATACCTTCTATTTGTGCGTATATTGTTGCTTTGTTTGAATTATCAAAAAAATGCCTATTCATATTTTGATTAATTATAAGATATAAATATAAAAGATGCACAGTAATTTTAACATAGCATATAATACAAACGCATCTATACAACAAAGACCGACTTTTAAAAACAAAAACGAGTTTATAGACAATAATTTGCCGAACAATTTATTGTTAGAAAATATAATTGACAATTATATATCGATTGATAGTTATGATAGAAGTTTATCAGTATATCCTGATCCTTTTAATTATATAGTATCATTTAAACCAATAGGACGTTCATCTGAAAAAACATTCAAATCAAACAACAAACTATATTTTGATGAAACACCTTCACCTTGTATTCCACGATGTTTTAAGAACATAAAATATATATCTATTGACCGAATTATATTACCAAGACATTTTTTGCATAAATTCATTGTCAATCAAACCATTAATATAAATTTATCTCTTCAAATGTCTGTATTAACAACCATGACAAAAGTTGATTCAAAAAATAGAGACAATCCTACAAATTTATCATTATGCCCTGTGTGCAATCAAGTGTATTGTATTTGTAATTTTGTTGATAGATATAAATACATAATTCTTCATCTAAAAGAAATAAACCATGCAAACCAATATTCAACAAATACTAATGCATCAGATAATTCATTTGCATTGTGTGTTGATAAGCTTGTTGGTGCATACAATAATTTTTGGTTCCCTGTTCATGGTTTGTGTGAATATAATTCTAGTTCGTTGTTCAATCTTGATAAGATGACTGTGTATTATACAGATAGACAAGGTAATACAATAACATCAAACGCATTTATTGAGTATAACATAACAGTAAATTTCAATTCAAACACTTATAATTTTACTTATGGTTTGATATTTGGCAGTAGTGAAAATATAGGTTCAAATATTTACAATTATTTAGTTGGTAATTATCCTAATTTGTATATAATGAAAATGAAAGACTTATATAACTATAATTGGTTCGAGAAAATATTCAGTCAATTAGGTCTAAATTCTTATGGTGTTGATACAAACACAATATTGAGTGTTATAAATACAGTAAATATTGATGGAACAATGCCAAATAAAGACAAACTGTTTTTATCAATAAAAGACACAGATATAATTGAATCACATAATTGTGCATCATCTAACAATATTTATATGACAATCGGAACAAAACAAAATGAATTAAATACTGATACTAAATATTCTTAAACAACAAAATGTTCCCAAAAATTATTTTTGGAAACATATATCATACTTACTTATCTTTACTATTCTTTCTTTTTTTATCTTTCTTATTTTTTTCTTCTTCTTTTATATCTTCTTCATCTTTATTATTTTTTTTATCTTTTTTATCTTCTTCATCTTCTTCATCAGCATCAATAATTATATCGATATTTTTCATTAATCTTTTGTTGCTGGCATTAATTATAGGATTGCCTGATGCATTAGTATATATATTTTTATCTCCATTATCTATTTTTGTTTGTTCTCTTGCTCTATGTTTAGGATCTGCTGGATCATAAGTTATCACATAAGGTTTATTTTGCAATTTTCTAACATTGATTAATTCTTGTCTTTCTACAATAGGGGATACGGGAACACCTATACAATTAGTTATAAATTCTGCAAATATAGTATCATCAATAATAGTTTTATTATTTGTGTCTAAATAATATCTTTGTGCTTCTAACAAATGAGAACATATTGTATAATATATATTTTTGTCTATATCATTATTATTAACTCTGGAATACATTGCCATCATAACAGAATACATATATACAAGTGAATAACCCCCTATATATATATATTTTTCTGTTTTTGTATCTACTCTATTATTATAAAATTTCAAAGATTTAACTCTATTGTATGATAAACATTTTTTGTTTGTTGAATATATTTTTGCTATTTGTATATTTTTGTAGCTTATAACAACAGTATAACCAAAAAACTGGAAAAAGGGATAATGTTCTGTAACAACAAAATGGTTTTTATCTTCTGGGTATTTTTCAAACATCTTATTTACAAAATCAGTAGCTGTTTTCTCATAATCAGATGCAATAAACTCAAAATATGGCAATTCTGTATTTACAATATATTTTTTGTGTATTTTAGATGCATGTATGTAATAATTGTATGCATATAATCCAATAGCCAAAGTATTATTATTTTCTTCACAATATTGTTGTGCAAACAATATCATATTTGTTACTGTATTATTAACATCTTGGTTTTTTATACCTTGTATAATTATTGGTCTTGGAATAATGGGAAGATTAAAATGCTTTTGTATTAAATGCAATCTTTTTATGGTTTTTTCTAATCGCCAATCAGAAAACATAATATCATTAATTAGTCTCAAATGATCAATCAATATGAATTGAATATCAGTAACCATATAATCATTTATAACTTTATAAGGCATTCGTGCAAATATATTTTTTGGAACATACGAAATATCACAAATATTTACATCTCCTGAATTTATCTTATATGTTTCACGATGTGCTCCTTCTTTTCCCATAATTTTAGTATAACCTTTATCATGCAATATATTACACAAATTAACTAAATCGCCCATAGGATCTGTTGAATAGAAATCAATGTCACCAAATGAATTGGGATATAGATCAAGTGATGGATCTTTTTGAACAAGATGCATGTTTAAAGCATAACCCCCATATATTTTTCTTTTATTTTTTTTAATATAATCAAGCACAATATTGTTCATATCTTCGATTTGCTTCTCGAAAGGTTCAACTAATTTCATTTTAAGTTTTGATGCTTTTAACATAATATCTTGTGCATTATTATTGAACGCAATTAAATCTTTGTCGCTTAGCATATATTAATAAAAGTTGAAAAAAAATAAGAATATAGATAAAGTAATAAGTATAGATATATTAATTAATTAAATATGAACATAGATTTTGATATAAACACATTTGATTACAAAAACACAAAATTTTACTCATACTTATTTGCAACAAAAAATAGTAAAGATATATCAAGTTCTGATATAATATCTGCAAATAGTATGGTTTCAAGAGTTGACTCAATATTTGCAATAAATGAAGTATTGGATGATATTGTTATAGCCCGTGACATAGAAAAAAGTATATTTGAATTCTCATTTGTTCACATTATTTTAAATAACTTGTGTATGTCTTTATATGCACCAATTTATTATAACAAACTTGATGATATAATACTAAACATTGATACAAATTCTTATCTGAATAATACTGGTCTAAAAACATCCATATTGAATGGCAACATTGTTCCAAAATTACTTGCATTTTTATCTCCAATGCAAATAAACCCTTCAAGTTATGATAAAATAAAAGACAAGATAAAACATAAAGAAGAAGCTGAAAATACATTAGGAATAACCGATTTATATAAATGTCGCAAATGTGGTGAAAATAAAGCAAAAGTAACAGAACTACAAATGCGTTCATTAGATGAACCTACATCTTTAGTTATTACATGTATCGTTTGTTATAATACTCGTGTTATATAAAAATTGATTTATTGATTGTATAAATCATATATATCTAATCTTATATAAAGAATGTTTAACACATCATACAATAACAAACTCATAAAACTAATTCCATGTACACATTTAGATAAATGTGTATTTGATTTGTATAAACCCATGAACAAAAATATATTTTCTGCATACAAACAAGAACAAATAACAATAATATGCAAATATTACAAAAACTCTTACTCGTTTGATTACATAACTCACATTGATGGATATGCATTTTTTGTACACAATGAACCAACAAATGATGTGCCTATATTAACAGACAACAGTTATACTTTAATACAAACAGAAACATATACAAAAATAATAATAAACGAACACATGTATATACATCTAAATGATCACATTGAGATATACATAAAATATACAGAAAACAACAAAAAAGAGATTATTGATAATTTTAATATTATCAGTAATTTAATCAAAAGTTCTTCAAAATAAACATATACAACAAAATCAATAACAAACCTTGAAATATTAACCCCATTAAACTATCATTACCATTTACAGGAGCTAAATAACTTGACAAATGTGCGAATGATTTTTTTACCATAGGTTGGGATATTATAACATACAACATAACAAATACTAATACATTTTTTATTATATTTACATGAGCTATATTATCAATATTTTCCATATTTTCTACAATATCAGTATTATCAATGACCTTATCTACAACATTTTTTGCTGTTAAATCATCCAATGTACCGTTTATTTCTTTTACTATTTTTTTTATTTTTTTTACTTTTTGTTTTTTGTTTGTTTGTTCTTCTTGTTGAGGTTGATGTTGTGGTTCTGGTTCAAAATTTTGTTCAGTGTACATACTATTATCAAAATCTTCTACATGTCTTTGTGGAACTTGTGGCAATTGATTTTTTGTCATACTATCTCTCATCATTTGTTGTCTTTTTAGATCTAATATAGAAGTGCCCATTTGATTATCAGTATCATCAATTATGTTGTTCATGATATAAATTATCTGTTAAAATAATCAAGAGATAAATTAACATAATTAATTTTGTTTTTATGTTCAGATTGTTGGTTTAATCTGCCAACAATAATTCTACCATAAAAATCAATCTTTTTGTTCAGTATTTTAGTACCTAATTTATTTACATAACTATTATCTTTAGTGTTTCTTTCATCATAAAATATTTGTAATGTACTTGTTTTAGTTTCGTCCAATATGTCAATGTATTTGTAATTATTTATCTCATTTGCTTTTATCCAATCAACAGGATTATAAATATATTCAAAAGTTTCTAATTTATCATTCTCACCAATTATAAGACCTGTATGAACTAAAACATTTCTAAACAATTCTACAACATCATCCATTAATATGTTTTCTATCTTTTTAGATACACTATTCGCTTTTATAATCATTGATACACCATCTACTTCAAATAAATAACCTGTTAAATATGTGGCTAGACCATTGTATTTTTTTGTAATATATTTGTTTTCTTTGTCGGGTTGAATGTGACATAAATAATATTCATAATTGTTTAATGTATCTTCATCATCAATTCTATAACACATAACTCCCGAACATTCTACATAATCATTTATTGTTTTTATTTGTTCTTGTGTTTCTTTGTACTCTTTATTTGGATATAACACATTTTGGAACAAATGTAAATAAATATCTTTGAATATTGTGTCCAATTGATGTTCATCTGATATTACTTTATGCATAGACACATGTTCTTCAAGTATATTTTTGAGATTTTTATGTGATAGATTAGACAATGTTAAGAAATCTTGTGAATAATGTACATCGTTTATATCAATGATTGCCAACATTTATTTTGATAGTAAATATTATAATATATGTTTAGACTAATTATATTACTGTTATTGTTAGTTCTCGTAATTATACTTGTATTTAACATATTATCAGGAGATGTTAGTTTTTTCAATAGTATATATGGTGATCCTGAATATAGTTATAGACCAATATATAATTATCGCGATGTTCAACCGACAAACAATATAAATACAAGAATAGACACTAGTGCAGATCCAATATCATTATATGATACAAGTAATTTATTGAATCCATTAACACCGCCAACTTATAGACCTCCAGAATATGTATTTAGAACAACATATCAAAATCCTATATTTAACAACAGAACTCAATTAGACAGTTATGATAATTACAATTATGTTGGTAATTTAGTTGATGTTGATGTATATGCAAATTCTGAACAATCATATAATCAACCTAAATATAGTATATTGCGTGTTATGGGAAGATTAAAATATAGACACAATGACAAATACGAATATTATGTTTTATTGCCACAAATTGATGGAAGTGATATAAAAATAAATATAGAAACAAAGAGAAATTATGAACTATATGATGGTGATGAAGTTATAATACCAGAGATGGGTAATAAAAAATATCAATTTAAAAGAAATAAAACACATTATAGCACTTACTATTGATATGCATTTATATGTTTCATAAGAAGCACATAAATAATTAATTAATCTGAGATAATTATAAATAGAATGAAAGAACCGGTAAAAATATTGTGGAAATATAAAAATAACAATGGCAAAGTTCAATATAATACTTATGTATTTATTGGTAAGTATGGTGAAACAATGATAGGAATATTAAATAAAATAAAAGATATTCCATTGATTGATACATGGAATAATCTAACAGTTCAAGAAAATGAAACATTAGAAAAGGCTTATGGAATATATTGGTACAAGAAATTTTATAATTTGCATCATATTAATCATACTATAAAAGAACTCATCGCATCTAAAAACAAAACCCTTTCATCAAAATATGGTGATACTTGGGAAAAAAACAATATTCACAACAATTACATTACTGACAAAAAGATTTATTACAACTATGAGAGTTATATACACAATGAATTGGAAAGAAAGGAATATAAAAAAAATAGAACAAGAAATATCAATGCAGAACCAGATGCTATGGATAAAGTAACAGATTTTAGAACCAATATACATGGCAAAAAGAAAATAATGTTTGGTGGTAATTATGAGGATGATATTGATGAAGGAGAAGAAAATGTTGATGAAGAAGATGTTGATGATGAACAAGATGAACAAAATGTAAATGAAGAAGAAAATAAAGAAAATGATAATGAAGAAGATGATGATGATGATGATGATGATGATAATGACAATGAACATAAACCAGTATCTACAGCACCAGAACTAGATGATAATGAAGAGATGGAAGAAATTAAACAGTTATACACAGATATTGATGTAGAAAGTGAAGATAAGAGTAAGGAAACATCTACATTGTTAAAAGCTATACTATCATCAAATAAAACGGAATTAAAATTATGCGAATTTGATGTATCACATGATAATGAGTTAAAGGATGCAGATTTGAGATACACATACAAGATGAAATTTATAACAAATCAATATATATACAAAGATGACACGATAAAAACAATAAAAGAGAAAATATGTGCAAGTTTAGCAAACAATCCAAAGTATGGAGAATATAATTACATAACTCCTTCTAGACAGTATTTATGGACGGAATATGTTTTTGAGAAGGAATTGAAGAAATTGATGATAGGACAGAAATGGATTAGAAAGAGTGAATTATTGATGATTGATATTGAACCAAACAATAATATTAGATATTACACTGATTTGAGAGAACCATTATTATCATTTAAAGAAAATTTTAGAAGACAAAGTAGTAAAATTAAATATGAAGATGATTCGTGGAATGTGTTATATGATTATGACAAATATATGATTGATGATATTTATATGATTGATGTATATAATGAGATAGGCAACAAATATGAAAACACAATTGAAAACAACAAGAATATGACAGATGTTTATATGCGTTTATATTTTCCTAAAATACGACAGGATGAATTTGAGGGAATATTAACATACATAACAACCCCAAATAAACATAATGCAGAATCAACGAAAATAAAATTACAATACAATACAATTGTGAATGATTTGCTTGTTGTGAATGAAATAACAAATTTAGTTGATGACACTTTAATGAAAACAAGCAAAATACATGATATGTATTTTAAAGAAACATTTGTTACACACACGGTTATTCATTTAGATGTAAGAATCAAAGTTGGTAAATTTCCATTAGATTTATACAGATTATTTGATGAATATATAACTGATGGTAATTATTTGTTTGTTCAATATTTATCTGTTGACAATAAGATACACAATAAATTCAATGATATAGAACTTATGAAGAATATGGCAAAAAAAGAAGACAGTATGATAATAAATAAATGGTTTGAAGGTTCAACAACAGGTATTAGTTTCAAATTGAAAGTACCAAGCAGGAATGTTGATAAATACATGTCAATTAATATAAACGAAATGGGGAGAATTGAATATAAAAATCAATGGAAAGAAGAAAATGAAGCAAGTTTTGATGATATATACACATCATATAATCATGTAATTGATTTAATTTCTAAACTAAACCGAGAGAACAAAAATAACGGTATAGAGTTTTATATACCAGATAAAGAAGAATTCAAATTTGCATTTATAAATACTATTCAAAGATTTGAATTACCGGATAAATATAGCATAAATCATAATGATTTATCAGAATTTTCAAGATTGTTTTTTCCATATGTTAGTATGGTTATTGATCCACGAAAAAGACAATCAAATACATTATCAACAATTGATGACAAAGGTAAATATGGAACATATTTGAGATACAAACGAATAACGAAATATGACAGTCCAGCAAAACTCGAACAAAGAATAATGTATTACATAAGGAATTATGAATATGATTTAAAATTGCTTAGTATGGAAATAAGCAAACAATTTAATATAACAGAACAAAAAGCAAAAGAAGAAATTGAGAGAATAAAGATAAAATATCCATCAATGAAGACATCAAGAAAAGTATTAAAAAAAATAGTAGATGTACCTAAATATAAATTGCCAGGTGTTCAAATAGATATACAAGGCAAATTGAAAGATAAATACAAAATAAGAATATCAGGAGCAAGAGACAGAGATATGTTAATGCGAATAAAAGATTATTTATGTGTATTTATTCATTTATATACTGAGACATATTTGAAGAATATAAAAAGTAGACAGATATTGAAAGATAAATTGTTTGAGTTAGTAGATATAGCAAAAAGAAGGGGTAAGATAGAATTATTTGTTGATGATAATGTTGAGATAAAAAAAATAAAATCTATGGCAAAACAAGACAAACTAAGAATTGGTTTTAAACCTGAAGAAGGCCAAAATCAATGGTCTCGTTCTTGTCAAAATAGTGCAGATAATAAAAGAAGAAGACCAACATTACATGTTAATCAAGATACTCTTGTTAAACATGGATATAAATACAATAAAGATACAGGATATTATGAAAAAAAAGCTAAATGGCAAAAGAAAGATGTTATAGTGAAAGCCATAAAAGTTAAAGGAGAAGATGACAAAGAAATGTTTTATACATGCGAACCAGATGAAAATGGAGAACATCATCATATAGGTTTTATGACTAAAAGTAAAAATCCAAATGGTTATTGTATGCCATGTTGTTTTAAAAAATATCAATTAGATCCAAAAGATATAATCAAACATACATTTATTACACAATGTTCTAAAGGTGAAAAAGAAGAAACAGATACTAATAATTTGTCAGATGATGATAAAGCACCAAACGATCAATTATATATATTGCAAGACACAAACAAAATAAAAAAAGGAAGATTGGGTTATTTACCTAAATATTTAGATATTTACATAAACGGTATGCTAGACAAAACAAGAAAAAAAAAAGGTAATTATTTGATGAAAACAGATACAGGATATTTTTTTAAATATGGTTCAACTGAGAAAAGTACATTTATAGATGCATTGGCAATTGTTTATAAAACAACAGATAAAGTTATAAAAGATAAATGCATAAGTATTCTTGAAAATGATAAAAATGATTTGATATACACTAGTTTAAACAATGGTGATATTATAACACAATTTGGTCCAAAAGAGTTTTTTATTGAATATCTAAAGAATGTTGACATTGACAATATTGATTATAATTTAATAAAGTCATTGATTTCTATACCATCAAAAAATATGTTGTGCAAAAATGGAATAAATCTTATCATGTTCAAGAAAATATCACACATAGTGAGAAAAAATATAAACATAAACAAAGAACAAACAAGAGATGATTTTCATTTAGTATGTCAATGTAATGAAAACATATATGATATATATAATTCATCAAGAGATAATGTGTTTATGATTGTTGAGAATGGTTTATACTATCCAATTGTTCAAGTAACTAAACATAACGAAAATGATAAACATTTGATAATTGACTATGTATTTAAAAATATAAAGAATAACATAGTTGACCATGTAAGTGATTATTATGTAAATAATTGTAATATTGACATAAAGGATGAAATAAATAACATTAAATCACAATCAGCACGAGAAATAAGACATTTATACAACAATATTAAATATCAATATGTTGATGTTAGATACAAATGCAAATATTTAATAACAGATAGTTATGATATAATACCAACAAAACTATCAGGAGCAATATATGATGTACCGCATGTGAATTCTGTACACAAATATTTGAAAAATACGAAAGACACAATAGAAAGTTTAAACAATATACACAAAGAAAGTGAAAATAAAATATATTGCAAACCAATAGGTTTATATTATGATAATCATAAAAATAACACATTTAGAATAGTCGCAATACTTGTACAATCCAACAACTATGTACCAATAATTGCAGAATATCTTGACAAAAAAGAAATAGATACATACAATTTAACACTTGAACACAAAGAATTATATGAGAATATAGACATTTGTATAGGAAATAAAGAAAACAGACAAGACGAAAGAATAAAACATATAAACAGATACAATTATGAAATAGAACACTATGAATTATTTAGATATGAGTTTAGTTTATATTTATCGAGAAATAATGATATGAGAGAAAAAATAATAAAAATATTAGATGACAAAAACAAAGATACAAAGGAAAAAATGAAGATTATAAAATTAATGATATATAAATTAGTAAATGATGATTTGTATAAAAAAGCAGTAAATGCTTTACAAGGTGGCAAAAGTGAAAATATTGTAAAAATTGTGAATAGTGAACCAGATTTAACACAATTCAATAGAAGTAATGTATATCATTCATGTATAGAGAATGGTGACAGTATCCATTGTTATTGCAATGACAAGAAATGTATATATTCATCGACAAAATCATTGATAATAAAATACATAAGTAAATTAACTGATGAATTAATAGAATACAAAACCAAAGCAAAAGAGTTATTAATGATAGATGGTTTCAATGTGCAAACAATAGTAGATAGAACAAGATTTACAGAAAGAGATAATCAAAAAATAATAAATAGTAATGGTTTATCATTGGATAAAATAATTAGAGAAACATTCGGACCACTAAATTATGTTACGATAGGTAAAAAATCTAACACATACAAAACAAATTATCAACAGTTATTGATTGATAATCCATTAAAAACAAGCAAATATTTCATGGAACAGAACATAATATATAACAATTTAACCATATATAGGGCATATACAAATTCATATTATTGGAACAGATTTTCTAATTATTCAAAAGATATAAGGAATTTAGGTTATTATAGTGAATTACAGACAAATATATCTAAATACATAAAAAGCATGATTATAGAATGGTTATATGAACCAAATAACATAAATATGATTAGGAAAGATTTAACAAGATGGAACAGTAATTTAAACGATGATAAGTATTATGACAATATGGTATTCAACATAGGAACACAATTAACCCAAGTATCTGATTGTGTAGTTGAGTTGTATGTAGTGAATAAGATACAAAAAATACCGATAATAGTATATAATCAATCTTATGAGGTTATATATATATTTGATGAAGGTATGAAAAAAAATAAGAAAACAAACAATGACACTATTGACGAAATAATGAACGAAGAAGGAAAAATATACAAACCAAACAATTGTATTAATATAAAGTTTATATTTGAAGACAAAAACAACATACCTGCAAATATAGAGGCTCTTTATTATATAGAATAAATATATAATGAAACAAAAGGAGACAGAACACGAAAGTAAATTGAGAAAAAAACCGCATGGAGGATTTCCACCGATATATGTAAAACATGAAAATACAGAATCAAATGTATTGAGAGAATATGAAAAAGTAAAAAATACAGTTTCTATATCTCAAATAATGAAAGAAAGAAGAGACAAAATACCATTCATAAAATTATAAAATATATGATATATATTAATATATATCATATTATGAACAGTGAAACGACAAATACTGATAATGTGCTAAACATTGAAAATACCATAAAAGATGCATTGTCATATTATGATAAAAACACCGAAAATGAATACGATACACACAAACATTGTATGTTTTGGGCAATGAGACTACAAACACATAATGAAAGTGATCCTATTATTATCACATGTTTTGATAGTATGTATGCAGAAGTGTTTTCATCAAGATATGAATGTTTAGGTACATATGACAATATGAGCTCAACATGGACATGGGCGTGGAGTATATCAACACTACCTAAAATGGTAACAAATGTATCAAAACGATTATTGAATTATGGATTAAATTTATCCCCAACAGATAAATTATTGAAACATGAGCTAATAACATCAAGATTTAAAATAACAAACAAAATACAAATAGATAAATATGTTGCATTAGCTTCATATTTGTCAAAACAAAAATATGTTCATAAATTGCATTATTCACCAAAAACCGATGAAATAGATTCTAAAAAAACACCATATAAAAGAATATATGAACCTTTTGAAGAAAAAATAACACTTTATGCACTTATTCTTGACGGATATACTAAAAAAATGGCAGAAATTGTAAAATCATGATTATATTATTGAATCTGTTATATACATTCCACAATATTCTTCTGGATTGTTGTTGAAATCAATTTTAGTATATATACCAATGTGAATAGCACAAGCACACATAAACGAAAATATTTTTTTAAACAACTCTGTGTGTCCATTTTCTGGACAAGCTACATGTGACATTTCATGTATGACGACATACATTAATAGATTAAAATCATGTATAGGATTTTTGTTTTGTATTAATCTTTTAGTTCTAATACAAAATACCATTTTTTCTCCTTTATTTACTGTATAACTTGTGTATAAACTATCTTTAGAACTCTCAATTATTTCTACACCATTCAATCTTTCATTCAATTGATCGATATATTGTTCATACTCACTGAACACATACATTTGCGAATTCATTGATATTTTACCAGTTGTTTTGTTGTTATACACAAAATCTTTTAAATTAAACATGTTTTGCTTTATTTTTGCAAGAACATTAGCAGCAGTCATTTTATCATCTTCATCTCTCACTAAATAATGTTCCATATCTATATCAGAATATACATGTGTTACAGACTTATCTACAAAATATGTGTTTGCTAATAAAATAAACAAAATGATTATTATTGTAGAAAAAACAAGCCTTTCATAATACATATTAAATTAATATATTATTATTTTCTTGACATGTAATATATCTAAATATGGGAGGTTATTTGTCAAAAGATAAAGAAGACATTGAAACATTGGGCTTTACTGATACAGAGTTTAAAGATACACTTGATTTCAAAACAGAAACAATAAATTGGCAAAGTGCAGGTTCTGAGGTTCAGTATCAATATAAAGATAGATATACACAATATCATCCTGATTCATTGTTTAACAAATATATGAAAGATGTAACTATGAACGGTGGATGTTCATGTGATGGAGAACAAATACAAAATGACACAGATACATCAAAAAATAAATATGATATTATGGAAGGGGGTAAAAAAAACAGTTCATCACATGAACTATCTTCAAGTTCTTCCAGTGATTTAAGTTCTTCAAGTTCATCTAGTAATAACAATACATCAAAGGACAACAAAAGAACAATAACAAGCAACAAAATAACAAGTGTATCAATTTCTTCGAGCGAATCAAGTATGCACAGAACAAGTGCTAAAAGAATGAACAATGAATTAAGTTCAAGTGTTGTAAGTGATTCAAGTTCAAGTGCCGTTAGTGAATCAAGTAGCGATACATCATCTTCACCTGAAGTGGAAAGACAACAACATAATAAAAGTTCAAGTTCATCATCTTCATATGAAGATACTAAATCAATTGATAATGGTTCAAGCTCACATGTGTTTAAAAGAGCCTCAAAATCTGCAACTATAAAAAGAACTACAAATAAATCAACAATAACTGCATCAACATCCCCAACAGAAATGTCAGGTGGAAACAGTTCTAATTATTCTGGTGATTATGTATCATCACCTAACACCGAAGATTATATTGTTCAACAGTTTTATAGTTCAGATGATAATCATAATTTTAGAAAAAATAGACATTAAAAACATAATATATCATCAATATCATCATCATTTTCTTCAAATCTAGATTGATGTGAAGAATAATATCCTATTGGCATTCTTTTGCTCATTCTGTTGTTTTCTATATTTATCATGCTATCAAATATTTCTTCTGTATTTTCAACAAACAAATCTAATACTTGACACACTGGGACTAATATCTGATTTGTTATGTAAAACAAATAATCTATCTTTAAACCTTTTTCTCGCACATAATCTGGATGTTCAACTCTGTCACCTTGTAATATCTTTTTTTTAGTCGGTTTTACTTGTATATATACATAAGGTACTCTATCACTTATTTGGATTTTATTACCAGGGTCTCGTTTTTCTATTCTATCTGCCAATACTGCATGTACAATTCTTGTTCTATCTTTATAATTTCCATTCAATGTTTTTGTTATTATAAACTTGTCTATACCATATTTACCATCTAATATGTCTTTTATGCATTTTATAACTGTTTCCAATGCCATTTTATTGCTCTTATCATTTAATATTTTATCTATCATACTTCCATATACAATTTTAACTATTGATGCATTGTCTCGTCTTTTTAAAACTATACCCATACTCTTTAATACATATTTAGTGTGATCATGTTCATATAGATTTCCTATATATCGTTTCTTTGATAAAATTATAAATGGATACAATACTTTCTCATATTCCATTGACATATATTTTGGTAATACCGCATTTATGAAACAACTAGCCCATACACCTAATATTATACTCAATCTTAGTGAATTTATATCTTTCTGTACAACTCCATTTTTAGTTAATTTTTGATTCATAAATATTGAATCTGTATCACCGTATATAACTTCAAAATTAACACACATCCCTCTCAATTCATTTGTTACTATATCATAAAATTTGTCTATCATTTCTGTTTTGTTGGTATATCCTTCATCTTTGTTATTTAATTTATCTACATCTGTGTTCATCATTAATACATCATTTGCATATTGTATATATTTTTCTTTATCTTGTATCGCATAGTTCACTAAATTGTTATACTCCTTCTCAACAAAACAAAGAGAAAAATTAAGAAAGTTTCTACCTGTTGCTGTTGTTGATGCTGCAACTCGTTTATTCTTTATGTTAGACGAATCACTTCCTGTTTGACCATATAATGAATTGGCAACTAATTTATAAGATAACTGCAAACTGTCATATATACTTTTTATGAAATTATCTTGTTCTTTCTTTGCTTTGTTCTTGTATAAGGTTCTTTCTTCTATTAAGTATAACAATATTTTTGGCATAATTCCTTTTGTTCCATTTTTGTGTTGTGCAAATTTGTCTGTTGTATATTTGGTTACTTTTATCGTTTCTTCAAATTTTATATGTGCTACTAACCAGTTTTTGTTATTAAAAACTTTATATTCATCTTTGTTTAATTTATTCACAATGTAATTATCATTTCCAGAATATTTGTATATAATGTCAAATTCTGTTTTTCTTGTTCTTTTGTATTCTTCTGTGTCCGTTGAATATGTTATTTCGTTGTACACATAATCATCAAGATTACCATATACACTATCATTCATCACCAAACATTCATGTGATAAATTCTTCTCTATCATCGATCTCGGATATAAACTTGCAAAATCTAATACTGATATTGGCTCATAATATACCTTTGGTTTTGGTGTTAATACTGTAGCTCCTTCATATTTATCTATTTCTTTGTTATTATCATAATCATCATCATAATTAACAAAATCATGTATTATATCTTCTTCATCTTCATTTTCTGTTTTATCCGCATTTGGTATTATATGATTATACTCTTTGCATTTGATACATACCAAACTATAAATTTTTATACCTTGACCACGAGTAAATAAATATGACATTGGAACATAACAAACATTGGCCATACCTATACTATTTGTTAGAATTTGCAATTTAGACATCAATTTATCACATAACAAACAATCCTGAATACAATATTTGGCTATTATACTTCTATCATACATTGTACCTTTCTGTTTACTAAATATTTCAAATGGTTTAATATCATCTTTTGCTTGACTCCATGATATTTTATAGCCTTTTCCCATCAATAAATCAGTGTCAATATTACCATCTATTGTTAATGATTTGTTAGATGCATCAATTTTTAATATCTTATATTTTTTTCCATTGTTGTATTCGTCTTGTGAATGTCCATCTATGTAATTGATTTTGATGTATTGTCCAATTGTTATACCATCTGTTTTAGTCGTATGCAATACACATACATTGTCAATATTAGTAATATTTGTTATTGTTTCTTTTATAAAATTTGACACAACATTATCAAGTTTGTATGATGTTAGTTTATAATCTCGTTGGACATACTTATATATATCAATTATAACTCTGCCAACCATATCATAATACTTTAACAAATTATCACCCATTGCACTTGAATTTAATTTTGCTTCTTTCCATACACATTTTTGAATATCTCCATATTCGTCTTTTAATCTTGACAATTTACTGAATTCATCACCAATACCTAAATAAATACTTCTATTTTTCATATATTCAAAATCAAAACCAAGAATATTGTATCCTGCTATTATATCTGGATTTTGTTCTTTTATATATTTTATCCATTCTAAAAGCACTTCTTTTTCTGTTGAACATTGAACAACAACTGTATCTTCTATATCTGCACAAGTGCCTAATGTTATTATGTGTTTTTTAGAATTGTTCAATGAACTGAATTTAGATATTGTTGTACCTATTTGTATAATTTTATCACCATCACGAGTAGCAAGGGGGAAAGAACCATCTGAACTTGTACATTCAATATCAAAATATGCTGTATCAAAATCTGCAATCTTGAATATATCAACTGATACAAGATGTTTATAATTACATGTAATGTTTATATCCTGTATGCTTGTTATTTCATCAGTATCTTCAATATACTCATATTTATCTTTTGATATTTTTACCCATCCTGCACCTTTTATATTGTTTGTGTGCATATATTTCATGAATGGATCAATGTTTGATTCACATATCTGTAATACATAAGTTTGTCCTTCAACATATACACCATTTTGTATCAGTTTTGTTATATCATACATTGATTGTTTGTTGTGTAGTGTAATTAATATGAAATTAAACAATTTATTCGCTGTAAAACCCTGTAATTTATGTTTCTTTATTATTTCATATTTATCATAACTATTTTTAATAACATCAGACATAGATTTAACAAGAGACAACATATATTTATTTGCAAATGAAGATGGCTTATCTTCTGGAAGTTCTACGAAAAAAAAAGGTTGAAAATTATTTACATTCAAATGTATTTTTTCATTGGTGTCTGTCACTCCAAATATTTTTATTTTGTATATCTTTCTTTTCGTTTCTAAACAATATTCATCTTGTTGGTACCATGATAATATTTGAAATGTAATATCTTGTTTTTCTTTAAATGCTTTTGTTGTTTTATTTGATGTTTCATTTGTGTGTTTTTGTCTAGACAAATGCAATAGTGCATTTAAATCTACACAATTTATCGGATGGTTTATGTCCATTTTATGCTAAATATATATAAATATATGTAGTATCAATTTAATTATTCAATTTTTTCAATATTTTGATCACAATATTTTATAACTGATGAACAAAACTATAATATCTATCTTTTCAAATCTTAAAATAAACACATCAAACAAACATAAAATAAATGCGTATGAAAAAATTATAAACACATTATCATCTCTTCCTTATGAAATAAATCTAGATAATTACAAAGATTTGATAAATATAAAGAACATAGGTTCTCACACCATACAAAGAATTGAAGAAATATTAAAAACTGGTTCTCTTAAAGAGTTAAATAATATGAGTTCTTTGTTATCTATATTTGGAATTGGACCATCATTGGCAAATAAATACAATAAATATACACCTAGACAATTGCACAATCTTCACAAGAAAAATAAAATAACTTTACCACATTCTGTTATAATTGGCCTAAAATACCATAACAAGATAAATACACATATACCACACAAAACATTAATATTTTTAGATAATTATTTATCTAAAATATCTAACACACTAAACATAACATACTCATTATGTGGATCATATAGAAGATTAACAGAATATTCATCAGACATTGATGTTCTTATTTCTTCTAAACACAACTCTCTGAAACAATTTATAACACATTTACACAATAGCAAGTTTATTGTTGAAGATTTGACACAAAACTATAAAACAAAATATATGGGTCTATGCACATACAATGACGATATATACAGAATTGATATAAGATATATAAAACCATCATCATATCCATTTGCATTATTATATTTTACTGGTTCAAGAGAGTTCAACAAAAAAATGCGATATGTAGCAAAATCATATAATTATAAACTTAATGAATATGGTTTATACAATTCATTAAACAAATCAATAAAAGCTAAAACAGAAAATGACATATTTAAACATTTAGGTATGCAATATGTAGAACCACAATTAAGAACTGCATAACAAACATTCAGATACTAAACCAATATCTCTATTTAATTTACACATCAATTTTGCTTTTTTGTTTTTTATATCTTGTATATCATTAGGATCTACACCAAATTGTAATGGATCTATTGATGGTCTTGAACGCAAATAATACATGCCAGTTTTTAGTCCATATTTCCATCCATAAAAGTGTGCATTGGTTAATCTTTCAAAATCTGCTTTCTCCATAAATAAATTTAAACTCTGACTCTGATCTATATATATTCCTCTATCTATTGATTGTTGTATAATACTTTTTAAACTTGTGTCAAATGCTGTTTTGTATATTTTCTTAATATCATCAGGTATTTCGTCTATATGTTCTAATGAACCATTGAATACTATTAATTTTGTCCTAATGCTATTGTTCCATATTTTGAGATTAATTAATTCTTTCATCAAATTTTCATTAACAACTATAAATTCACCTGCCAATGTTTTTCTTGTATAAATGTTTGACATATTCGGTTCAATGCATTCGCTATATCCCATTATCTGACTTGTTGATGCTGTTGGCATACAAGTGGTCAATAAACTATTTCTCATACCGTACTTCTTTATATCTTCTCTCAATTCTTCACATTCTTCAAATCTATCCCATAAATCAAATTGCATTTTACCTTGTGAAAAAGGCGATCCGTTAAAACTACCATATGTACCTTTTGATTTTGCTAAATCACATGATGCTCTAACTGATGAATAATAAATACATTTAAATATATTTTTGTTTAATTCTCTTGCTTCTTCACTCTCAAATGGCAATCTTAAAATATTATACACATCTGCTAATCCTTGAACACCAACACCAATAGGTCTATGTTGTATGTTAGAATTAAATGCCTTATCAACTGGATAAAAGTTTTTGTCAATGATAATATCTAGATTATTTACAAGTATTTTTGAAATTTCTGATAATTTATCAAAATTAAATTTACCATCTTCTATAAATCTTGGCAAACATATTGATGCTAAATTACATACACTTATATTTTCATTGTCTGTGTATTCTACTATTTCAGAACACAAATTAGAACATTTAATTGTACCTATATTTTGTTGATTTGATTTTTTATTACATGCATCCTTATATAACATATATGGCATTCCTGTTTCTATTTGACAAGTCATTATATGAACCCATAAATCTAATGCTTGTATTTGTTTTTTATATTTGCCTTCTGTTTCGTATTTCACATACAATTCTTTAAATGCATCTCCATAGACATCGGTTAATCCTTTACACTCATTTGGGCACATTAAACTCCATACACCATTATCTCTCACTCTTTCCATAAACAAATCTGGAATCCATAAACCCATAAACAAATCTCTTGCTTTGTTTTCGTTATTCTTTGTATTAGTTCTCAATGCACAAAAATCATATATATCTGTATGCCATGGTTCTAAATACACTGCAATTGAACCATTTCGTTTCCCTCCTTGATTTATATAATTTCCTTCAACATTCAACAATTTACACAATGGTACAATTCCATCTGATATACCATTTGTTCCTTTAATTAATGAACCTTTGCCTCTTATATCTGATAAACTAACACCAATACCTCCTGCCCATTTAGATATTTTACCAATATCTCCTATAGTGTCAAATATACCTTCAATACTATCATCCATGTGTAATAAAAAACAACTAGACATTTGCGGTCTTTTTGTTCCTGCATTAAATAATGTTGGTGTTGCATGTATCATGTATTTGTCTGACATGTAATTGTATGTTTCAAATGCTTTGTCTAAATCATAACTATGAATACCCAAAGCAACACGCATAAATAAATGTTGTGGTCTTTCAACTATTTTTGTTTCTCCTTTTCTTAATTTAAGCAAATAGCTTCTTTCTAATGTTTTTATACCAAAATAACTAAGATTGTAATCTCTATCAAATTTAAACTGTTTCTGTATTGTTTCATGATATTTATTTACTATATCATGCAATTCATCACTTATAATATCTGATTCATACAAACTATTTATACATGTTAAATAATCTTCTGGAATATCATGATGCAACATATCAATGCAAATGTGTGATGCTATTTTACCATATTCTAATCCATAACTAGATTTAAGAATACAATCATCAGCAATATAATTTAATACATCTCTATATTTCATTTGTTTCACTAATCCTTTCATTGTAGCCTTAGCCAATTGTTTTTTTATTTTTACAATATGTGGTAAATCAAGAATTGAACCATAGTGACAAAATATACTTTCTAACATTTCATTTGTTATATCAATATTTTTGTCATTATGCATCGCATTTGTAATCATTTTAATAAATTATAATTATAGAATATACAAAGAAAAGAAAAAAAATGAGTTTGAATGCCGACACTATAGAACCTTTACTTGATCCAAAAAATGAAAGATTTACAATATTTCCAATTTTGCATGAAGATTTGTGGCAAATGTTCAAAACACAACAAGATGCATATTGGAAGGCTGAAGAAATAGATTTTTCACATGATTCTGATAATTATGACACACTAACAGTTGATGAACAACATTTTATAAAAATGGTATTAGCATTTTTTGCTTCTGCTGATGGTATTGTCAATTTCAATCTTAGAACAAGATTTATGAATGAAATAAAAGTGACTGAAGCATTAGTTGTTTATTCTTGGCAACAAATGATGGAAAATATACATGGTGAAGTATATTCTCAAATGTTAAACAATATTATTAAAAACAATGAAGAAAGAGAAGAATTATTCAATGCAATTAAAACAGTTAATTCAATTAAACAAATGTCTGATTGGGCCTTTAAATGGATTGAAAGTGATACAAGTTTTGCACATAGAATAGTAGCTTTTGCATGTGTTGAAGGTATATTTTTTAGTGGTTCGTTTTGTGCTATTTTCTGGTTGAAAAAATATAGAAGCAAAGGAGATACTATGATGAATGGTTTGATTTCATCTAATCAATTTATTGCAAGAGATGAGGCTATGCATTGTCAATTTGCTTGTATGTTATATAGCAAAATCATAAACAGATTGGATGAAAAAATAGTTCATGATATTGTTCATGAATCAGTAACAATAAGTAAAGTATTTGTAAAAGAAGCGATAAAATGTGACATGATAGGTATGAATATGGAATTAATGCATCAATATATAGAATATGTAGGTGATTTTTTGCTTGTTATGTTAAAATACAACAAACTATACAACAGAGAAAATCCATTTTTATTTATGGAATCAATAGGTTTGTTGAACAAAACTAATTTTTTTGAAAGTAGACCGACTGAATATAGATCTGCCTTTGCAACTGATAATACTAAACCTACGCATATTTCAATATCCGAAGATTTTTGTTAAATAAATAAATCATACAATTTTTTATAATCAGGTATTTCTTTAAAACTCATATTTTTGCATATACTAATATATGCATAAATAGCATTTGGCAATCCATAACATAATGTTTTATCACTAGTAGTCATTTTTATGTTTGCTATTACTTCTTCTCGTCTATCTTGACATTCTATGTTCAATCCTTGCCATGGTAATTTGCCATTGAACAAATATACTAACATATAACCAATTGAAATCATATCATCACGCATATCAGGCTCTATACCTAAATGAACATTAACACTTGCATATCTCATTGTTCCTGTCAATTTATTACCCATCCTAAATTTTACATTTGCTATATCTGTTGCAAGTCCAAAATCTGTTAAGTATATAATTGTCTGTTCATTTATATCTTTTGTGTTCTTCTTGACAAGAATATTATTAGGTTTTATATCTCGGTGTATGTATCCTGATTTATGTACATGTTCAATTATTTTTATGATATTTCTTGCCAAATGAAATATAACATTTTTTGTGAATGATTGTGGTGTTTTTATGTACATATCATCCAAATTATCTCCCAACCTTTCCATTATTATCATACATTTGCAAGATGTTCTTATATAATCATATATCTTTGGTATTTGATTATTAGATTTTTGTAAAGTGTTGTGTATGTTATATTCTTGTTTCAAATTATTTTTACTCTCTACTTTTGCTGCATATTCTTTGTTATTTTTTATATTTTTGCATAAATAAACCGTTCCAAATGAACCTTTACCTATATCCCTTATCAAAATATAATCATTTAACATGTTTTGTTATACTATATATAAATCAATTCAATCCAATCTTAGGGCATAAACATATTATCATCTAGATTAATGTCATTATTTACAACAGAACTTATAACAGAATTTGATTCTATATCAGATTTATGTGTTCTTGGCAATTCATAATATTCAGAGTTTTGTATGAATTCATGATCTAATTTTACATCACAAAAACCAGTTCCTCCATTTACTACAAGACCTGCCATTATTCTTGCTGATACTCCTTTCATCATATCAACCTCCGAAAATGCTGCCGCTTTGAGTAATATATCACTTTGCTTTTCAAATGATGCTTTTGATAATGGTCCTATACTTGTTTTGTTCATACCGTGTCTATCTATTGATATTAAATTACCATTAAAAGTAATCATATCAACTAATATAGCAACATGTTGATAATTTATACTACTACCTGCACCCTCATAAGCTAATATGATTTCTTTTAACAATACACTTCTTGCTGCTTCAATTCCAAAATTAACATACATATCAACAACATCATTACTTACAATCTTGTGTATATCAATGTGATTCAAATATCTTATATCAATTAGATTTGTTCCAGATGTTGGAATTACATACTGTTCAGATTTTTCTAATGCTCCTGTTGTTTCATCAATATCTATTATTCTTTCTGCATTTGGTCCTGATATTTTACTTATCCCAGGCATTCCTTTCAATGCAAAATTATCAACCATTAAATCTGCAAAACCATTTATAAGTGATATGTCAAATGTAACAACATCAAATCTTATATGTAATACAGGTACTATGTCATAATCAGTATTACTCAATATAGCAATATTTGTGACATTATTTACTATTTGTTTATCATCTCCTTTTACAACTTTTTCATTATTTCGTTTCTCCCAGAAATGGCATAATTTACTCTTAATATCTAATAATGATACTTCTTTTTCATATAGTTTCTCTTTGTTCAATTCAACTCTTAATAACCAAGGCAACATGTTTATATCAGATTGACATCCATTTCTCGAATTTATCTTTGTTGTAAATGACTTGTTCGGTACATTATCTATTTTCATATATCCATTTTCTGATAATGGTAAAGGATCATATAATATGTCTAATTTTTGTCTAACATGTCCTATTGTCGTAAATTGAACAAATGAACCTATCTTTTTAGCCATTGATTTATTATATCTATGTTCCTTTGTCAAATATATAACCATTTGTGGTGTTTTAATGTCAACTGCTAATCTTGTTAATTCATTCATTCTGGGAACACCTGATATAACATCAGAAATAACTGCAATTCCTGATCTGTGAAATGAATCAATTGTAATTTGTGTCGTTGGTTCTCCTAAACTTTGCGCTGCAACAATACCTATCATTTCACCTGCTTGTATCATGTTTTTTCTATAATTCATCTTTATCTCCGTAACAATATTGTCAAACTGTTTTTTTGTAAATTTGTGTTTGTATATACATTTTTTAGGTGATAATGCATCTAATAATGCTGCGTAAAAAACGGTCTTTATTATTATATTATCTTTAACCTTTGTATTATCATTATTGTCATATTTCATTGTATATAACGGTGTGTTTTGATTAAGTAATAGCAATTCTAATTGTTCAAAAACATATTTTGGATCCAATTTAGTTTTATCATTACCATCTTTCAATTTGTTGTATTTAATAATTCTTACAAGATTAACTGGAATCATAAATACCGATGACATAACTATTCTACTCATTCTTGATTTTATCTGTGCTAATCTCAATTTATTACGCAATGTAATCAATGTTTCATATAATGTTTTATTTGTTGTTTTGTCCATTTCTTTATCTGTTAATATATGTTCTTCCATTATTTCATCATCACTCATTTCTAATAGTTTTATATTGTAATCATATTGTTTTGTTGTTTCTGCACCTGAATCACCATAAGTAAATTGTATTATTTGATTTGTAGATGATCTAACCGTTTTATCATAAGCAACCATATGATCTTCTAATAGTTTAACCAATCTTCTTTGAATATATCCAGAATCTGCTGTTCCAACTACTTGTGTTATAACACCACATCTTGCTGCAATATTTTGATAATAATATTCAGTCATTGTCATACCTTTTATGAATGAACTTTTACACATACCTCTTGCACTCATACTATCATCATCCCTGAAAAAATATGGTAATCCTCTATGGTTCATTCGTTTCGGCATAATTTTTCCATCAAATGCTTGTAATCCAATACAACCACAATTTTGACCTAAATTACTTGGTGATCCTTTAGAACCTGATAATAACATAATATTCATAGCATTATCAGTGCCCATATTTCCAACAACCAATTTACTTATTTCATCTCTAATTCCGTTATATGTTGAATATATAGTATGTTCCAATAATTCGCTTGTTATTTTATCTGGTGTATTTTCAAATTCTGTTATCAAATGTGCTATTTTTAAATCTCTCGTATCATACAGTTTATTAATATCTTCAATTATCTTTTTATCAATCAATGCATTTTTCACTCCAACTGTAAAACCATAATAAGCATTAAATGCAATAGCTATTTTTTGCACATTATTCAAAAAATCTTTTGTTTTATCCACACCACACTCATCCCATATAATTTGTGTTAATCCATTCTTAATACTTGAACCAACCAATGATTTGCCAACATTTCCTTTTATTATCTTACCATTCTCAATAACTGTTATATTTGAATCTTGACCTTTAACTGCATTTATACCTTCTGGTATGATATATTCATATATATTTGGTCCTTTAAATGTTGTACCTTTTGGAAACAAATGTAAATCTTGATAGTTTGTATTAGCCAATATATTCATAGCATTATTTCTATCAATCATAACTTTATCTGATGTCATTAAATATGAACCAATTAAACTATCTTGAATAACTCCAATAATAGCACTTGATGTAGCTGGTGTAATTATTTGTTTTTTTATATTAACAATTTCATCCAATTCAACAACCGCCTGTAGTGATTGGGGAAAAAATATATTCATTTCATCTCCATCAAAATCTGCATTGTATGGTGTAACTACTGATGGTGATAAACCTAATGAACTTAATGTTGGATCATTAATAACCTTTGCTCTATGTGCCATCATTGACAATTTATGTAAAGATGGTTGTCTATTTACTAATAATATATCATCATTCAACATGTGTCTTTCAACAACATCACCTATTTTTAGTTCTATTTTTTCTTTAACTATTCTCAAATCATAAGAAACATATCTTGAATTATCACTTTTAGCAAGTTTAACAAAATTAGCACCAGGGTATATATATCTTCCATTTTTTACGAGTTTTGTTAAAAATTCAATATTGCTATGTGATACTATTTCTTTGAATGTCAAATTCATAGCTATTTTTACGGGTATTCTTATTTGATCTATTTCAATGGTTGGATCTGGTGATATAACTGTTCTACCACTAAAATTAACTCTTTTTCCCATTAAATTACCTCTTATTCTTCCTTCTTTTCCTTTTATTCTTGGACACAATGATTTTGTTGTTTTTGTTTTTTGGTCTGTTTTTGGTCCAGACATAGCTTCACTATCAAAATAACTTGCTATTTGATATTGAAGACAATGCAAAAATTCATGTTCATTTTTAGATGGATTATCAGATTCATTGTTATGTGCAACTCTTTCATTTGCTTTTATAATTTCTGCCAATTTGTGTGTTAAATCATCTTCCTTCAAATTTGATGATAAATATTCTGCTCTAACTGATGGTCTAACTGCAATAGGTGGTATTGGAAATACTGTGTGTATCATATTTTCAGGTCTAGATTTTTTAGGATCGAAACCCATAATATAACAATCTAAATCACTTATGTTTTTCAATATGATATATGCCTTAAATGCACTTATTTCATCACTGATTTGTTTTTTATCTTCAGTTGTTTGTTCTGCATTGTTAGTGTATTCTGCATTTAAACCAATAGATGTTTTACTGTCACCATACGAACATAATGATATTGAACCTGTAGCTTTTTTTGTTTCTTTTTTAATTTTTGTAACAGGTGCTCCACAACCATTATTATTTTCATGCATACATACAGTTATATGTTTAGATAAATTTCTCACTTCATTCAGTCTTAATTTGTTAGATTTTATTTTAAGCACATTTTCAACATCTTTTTCATTTTTGTGCAACAAAAGTTTTGAACATCTTATGCAAATACAACTCAACACAACTTGCACAATTGGTAAATAACCAATGTGATACATATATGCTGCTAAATTTAAATGGCCAAAATGTGTAGGACAGTGTATGTAATTAAGACCACATGTTTCACAATCACGCGAATCATTTGTTGTACCTAATCTTAAATCATTTACACTATCTCTTTGTGGTTCTTGATTGTCATAGAGTTCATAAGTCAGAATACCTCTCGGCATAGCGGATGATTTTTTTATTTCTTCATTTCCGAATATGCTGAAATCTATTCTAACTATCTCTCTATGTATATCTGTGTAATTCATGATAATATGCTATATATATAAGTATTGATAAATATAGATTAAAATATTCATTTTTTCACCGATAGATGACCTAAAAATTGATTATTTTGTGTATTCGGTAGTGATTATTACCATTATGAATAAATATGAATAACAATCTTTGGACCGAAAAATACAGACCTAAAGATTTAAATGATGTTTTATCACAATCATCATTGATTTCTACATTGCAAAAATCAATCGAAAAAAATGGTATGCAACATTTACTATTTTATGGACCCCCAGGGTCTGGTAAAACATCTTCAATACTTGCATGTGGAAAATATCTATACAAAAATAATATATCCATGATGACTTTAATGATTAATGCATCAGAAGAAAGAGGTATTGATACTATAAGAACACGTGTACAACAATTTATAAATACACGCAATATTTGGTGTCCAGATATATCATATAAACTAATCATATTAGATGAAGCAGATGCTTTAACATCCGATGCACAGGCAATGTTGAGAAAAGTAATTGAAGATAGTTCAGCGTATGTTAGATTTTGTTTGATTTGTAATTACATCAAAAAAATAATACCCGCAATACAATCAAGATGTGTGTGTTATCGTTTTAGTCCAATTGATAATGTATCTATGAACAATAAACTCAAATATATAGCAAAAACAGAAAAAATACACATAACACATCAGGCTATAGAATTAATAACAAAAGCATCTAATGGAGATATGCGTAATGCTATAAATGTATTACAAACAGCATCATTACAACAATACACAAAACTTGCAGATATTCAAAAATGTTTAGGAATGTTAGACATTACCATTAGTCGCAACATCATATACAATTTGACACATAAAGATACATCTTTTAAACATTGTGTTGATTATATAACAAAAGTAAAAACAGAATACATATACACATTGACAGAAATAATAAAAGATACATCTGATAGAATAATACAATGTTTAAGTACAGGATGTGACAATGTGTTTGATGAATATCAAGATGAAGAATTGTTAGACATACTTGTGCAAATAGGAACAATTGAGAATAATTTGAGTAATTGTAGCAATGATAATATACAATTATGTGGTTTTGTTGGAATATTTAAAAATAAATAATAATATAAATACAATTATGGATGTTGAATGGCAAAATGTTAAACACAAAAAAAACAAAAAACAAAACATGAACAAAATGACAAATGTTGTTGTTGATAAACAGGAACAAACATTAAACAATCAAGAACATATTAATTTATCATTATTATCAGATGAAGAACGAGGTATAAACAAAAAATTTACAAGTAAATGGAAAGTATATACACATAAAACCTTTTGTGATAAAGATGATTGGAAGATAAATAGTTATGATTGTAATTTTTTTATCATAGATAGTATAAGTACATTTCACACATTTTTCAACAATTTTCACAAACTAAATACAACAGAATATTCATTTTATATAATGAGATCAATTGACACTGATAATCAACAAAATACATTTATTGAACCTATATGGGAACATGAAAGCAATAAAAAAGGAGGTTATTGTTCAACAAGATTAAGCATAGATAATGGAAATACTATGTTTCAGCAATTATGTATTTTGGTAATGAACAATAGTTTGGGAAAATATAATCAAATAATTAATGGCATATCATACAGTATAAAAACAGTATGGTCATATATCAAAATATGGACATCAGAACATGTACAAGATGAAAAAGCTTTTTTACCTACAAGTGTAACAGGTCAATACAACAATTTAACAATCAAATATACTCCTAATAAGCCAGAATATTGATAATAAAAAACTTCTCATAAATAAATATGAACAGTTTAACTTTTGATAAAGAACAACTAAAAAATAATGCCGAAGAACTAAATATATCAGGTATGTATATGGTATATGTGTATTCATGTTATGATGGAGATACATTTACAGGATCATTACACCACAAAGGATTATATTTAAAATTCAAAATGAGACTATATGGTTGTGATGCATTTGAATATAAAGCAATAAACACACATAATGGCAAAAAAATAAAGAACACAGAAGAATTAAAAGAATTAGGTATGAAAGCAAGAAATAGATTGACAGAATTAATAAATAACAAATACATAACTATAAATGCATTGGGTATGGATTTATATGGAAGAGTATTAGCTGATATAACTCATATAGAAGATGAAGAAATAAATGTCAAGGATATAATGATAAATGAAAATTTAGCATTTGCATATTATGGTAAAGGCGAGAAACAACAGACCAAATATTATGTATATGAATGATTATTCTGCATTTTTAAATTTTGGTTCTACTTTATCATGAGCTGATGCTACTTCATTATAAGTCATATTTTCATATTTATTAACAAGAGAAGGAGCAATACCAACTTTTATAGTACTCGCTGTACCAATAGTATATTTTGTATATAGCGGAGCATCATTTTTTAGGAACAATTGAATATATGGACAAAGATTAGCACATTTAGAGAACATTGTAAAATATTCAATTTCGAACAAACCAGTATATATACTTGTATCGGTATTTGTGGATGTTTGTTTTATTTTAACACAAGTGTCAGATGTATTATATATAATGCATTTTGTCATTGAATCGCCAGGTGCAGTAAATTTTATACTTTTTTCGGTACATACAATTTCTACATATTGAGCAATAGAACCTAAATCTTTGCAAACTTTATGAAACACAGGATTATCTATAGTTACAACATAATCTGATAGAACATGATTTGGAAATTTTCTTTTGTTATCATTTTTCGTTAAGGTATTTATTGTACATATCGATTTCATATTTTTTGCTTCATTTGATACATCGAGAGTCAAAATACTTTTATCATCAGAATTCATGTATATTGTTAATATGTCGTCTTTTTCAAGAGATTTTGTAAGCATATGCAAATGTGGTAAATTTACATCAATACCAAAAACATCTTGACAAACATGATAAGGTTCAAACCTTTTACTATCTAATTTGATAACAACTAAAAGATTTTGGTTGTCATCTGTTGCTACTATTTTTATACCACCAGATTCTTGTTTTTTGTCGTCTTTTGATTTTTTTTTATCACTAGAATCAGTATTTTTTGGATTGTTTATAAAATCAATATGAACATCTCCTAAGACATCTTTTGATGTTTCAATAATAGATTTTATTGTTTGTGTGTCAGTTGTTCTAACGAATATGTCTTTGTTGGCTAAATTATCTCTCTTGGACATTTTTATTATATATGAGATGTTTTAATATATTTTCAAAATATTTAACTTTCAATTTTTTATCATTCATATATTTATATACCTATGACAAGTTACAGAATAGTAAATCCTTACACTATTGGTTCAAATGATAATTGTGTTGTAGCAAATAATGAAAAAGATGCCAGTGAAAAAGCATGGTTAAAAATGAGCGAACATTATACTGGAATATTACCCGATTTTTCATTCACACTAGAAAATGAAGATAATAACAAATATTATCACTTTAATGTTAGAGAAAAACATAACACAAATGGTGAAGCATCATTTAAGATAAAACAAATAGAAACAAAACAAAAAAAAGAAAAAGAACTAAGAAACAATATAAAAGAGTTAAATGAATTTGAACAAGAATTACAAGAACATAGAGTAAAACAAGGAGGAAAAAAAAGATATGATAATAGTGAATCATCATCTTCTGATTCAGATAGTGATAGTGTCAGTTATTCTAAAAATGATAAAAAAATAATGCGAAAACTAAAGATGATTAAAATGATGAATCAACCTAGACCAATAGATTATTGGTGGTATTCTCCTTATGTTTATGGAACAACATCTGTAGCTGTTCCCTCATTTGTCGTTCCAAGTACACCTTATATATCAAATGTTCAATTAACTTATGGTCCATTTTGGCAATATATATTATATCCATAATCAATAGGTTTTTACTTGATGCAAAAACCATTTATCATCTTTCCAATTTTGTGTCAACAAATACTGCAATGCAATTACGATATTAAATGTTAAATATTTATGTTGATTACATTCAACTATATATATTTTGTTGTGTTGTATTTTGTCTATAACAGATTTGTCGAACTCTAAATTGTGCAAATCATACATACAGATATATTTATCATTGTTTAGGTTAATTTTCAATTCATGTATCTCTTCATATAACAATTCAAGCATCATATTAGTATCATTATCATTGTTAAGATTATCAAGTATATTTGCATCTTTTTTTAGATGTTGTTTATAATAAACAGAATAGATATTAATAAGTTCAAGAATATTGTCCATGATAATGTGTAATAATTTTAGATATACATAAGTATATTTAAAATAAATCAATTTTTAGCACAGACTTTTTAAATTTGTATCTGGTTCAATTGTTGAATTTTGCCATAATGAAACAGCAAATTTAGGATTAGCAGGAGAACCTCTAATATCATAACTTGCATTTCTTAAACTTGAACTAACTGTATCAACTGATATTGGTTTTGAAGTGTTAATTAAATGTCTATTTTTTACACTAATAGCATCAGGCATAACTTCAAACCAATCATTATTATTGTTTCCTTGTGGTAAGAAATTGTCAGCATTGAACATTTCAGCAATTTTTTCTTTTCCTTTTTTATCATCATTTGGACTTTTAACATGTTGAGCAAACATACCATCGTTTTTATCATAACCAACAAAATTGTCACTTGTCATATATTCTTTTTGTGTTAAATCATTACTCATTTGTAATAAACTGTCCAATTCAGGATTAATATCTGAACTTCCTCTATTACCATTAGCATAACTGTGTTGTTTATATGTACCTTCAGGTGCAGTATCTTGTGTAACATACCATGAATTTTTGCTATTATTTGTTTCATTATCGGAAGATAAAACAACATTAGAAGGAACATTTGCATTGTCAAGAGTAAAATGTTCTTTATTGTTTTCGTTTTTTTTCTTATCATCAAACAATCCTCCCAACCATAATGCGATTAATATAACAATAACTACACCAATAACGAGATAAGATTTATTATTATTAATGTTTTGCATTTATATAAATATAGCGTATATTTTTATACGGTATATTTATATAAATAATGAATAACAAAAATAATACAGATAGTTTTTACACAGAAACAACTGATGAAGTATTTGCGGTTCCAATGAAAAAAAACAATAATAACCAATCTGGAGGATGGTTTTTTAATAAAAGTGAATCAGCATCTTTAATCGCATGTAGAAACAATAATATGGTATTGTTAGATGAATTATTGAAGGAAAAAATTGGTGGTCCTTATGATTGGGTTGATAAAAATTTAGAATGGAATATATTGCATTATATTAGTCATTATGGTAATAAGTTAAAAAACAATGGTTGCGATGCATTAGAATGTGTGTTAAATTCTAATACATGCCCATGTATAGAAAAAAAAGATAAAAATAACGACACACCATTAGCAATAGCAGCAAAAATGAAAAATAACAAACTATGTTATTTGTATATACATCGTGGTGCGAATAGAGAAATTGGTAAAAACATGTCAGTTGTTACTGATAATTCAGAATCAGATGATGTCTCAACTACTGCAACGACAAATATAATTGATTTAACTGATGGTAATGATGAAATAACAAATGTTTCTGTTGTAACTGATGTTGTATTAATGTCTCCAAAAAATAATAAAAAAACATCAATATTTAATCAAAAAAATAATCGTTCAACAGTTAGAGAAAATCCAATAGCTATTATAGATAATTTAGTAGGAACAACTGATGATAATATACAAGGCTATGATGCATTGAAAGGAATCGTTGTAATAACAGACACAAATTCAAAAAATAACAATGGTTATTTAACATCATCAATGCCATATATACCAAACGTATTATATTCACCAACATCACAATTTTCATCTTCCCAAATGAACAAAATAGCAAAAGAAAGTGATAGTAATTCACAAAATAGACAAAAAAACAAATCTAACACAAATGATACACTAAAAAAACAAACAACACTCACTGATACTAACCCTATGTCTGTGGGTGATTCAGCAACATCATCATTGGTTGGATCGCAACTTATGATCAAAACACCAGAAAGTTCCGAAATGACATCAAAAAATGATGAAGAATTATCAGGTGGATATTCTGCAACATCTTCAATATTTACATCACATAGTTCATTAAAATCTAAAAAAGTATATGACACTGATAGTTATATACACACAATGAGACAAATACATGACTCTCTGATAAAAGATATTAAATCAATGAATGGAGGCAATAATTCTTTAAATACACGAAAAATTAACAATAACTCTGATTTTTATGATATGTACACCGAAGATAAATTTGGTGGTAGAAACAGAACAAAACCTTCGCAAGTTGATTTGTTGCACGAAGAAACAATAAAAAAAATAAAAGAACTAACAAATGAAACTGATGAAAATGCAAAGCTATATAAGGCAGCATTGTACAAAAAAACAAAAGAAGATAATCCCAATTTATCTGGTATAGAACGTGCGAAAAAAATGAGAGATAGTGTTTCTAAAAGTGTATTAAAAAAAATAGACATCGCTAAAATTGCAAAAGAAATTGAAGAAGCAAAATTAATGAAAACAAATAAAGAACAAGTAAAAAAAGGAGGAAACGATGTATATTCATTTTATGATGATGATTCCACGCTTGGATTCTATGATACACAATATTTTTAATTAATCAATATATATTTAAATACATATTGATCACTATGGTGTAAATTTCATATCATTTACTTTAGTTTTAATATCTTTCATTTTTATATTAACTTTGTGAAGAACTCTTAACATCACAACAACACACAATTTAAATTCTTTTATGTTTTCTTCTACCGAAACCTCTAAAACATAGTAAGATTCCAATACTTTACTCAGCTTTCCAAATATTTGTTCCACATAATTATTAACATTATCTGCATTTTTTTTAGCAAATAATTCATCTATGAGATTTTTCATATCATTGCGCGTATCTATAGAACTATTTATAGAACCACTTACACCTTCTATTTTCGCAAATATATCTAGTATATAAGTTACTATTTTATCACTGCTTATAGAATTGTCTGTACCCATTAATTTATGCAATACATCAAATGAAACATATTTTGGATAATTTATGTCACCATGTATAGTATTTATATTCATACCAAAATATGGTTTTTTCAATATACCTAACAATTTGTTATTATGTTTATTCACATAGTTGTTTATTTGGGCTATTGTGGGTTGATGCTTTAGCAAAATTACTAAATAGTACAAACGTGATGCAATTTTTTTGTTATTGTTCTGTAAACTTGCTTTGAACATACTAAAATATTTATATTGCATGTTGTTACTAATTATTATAGGTCTTATATGGTGTTCTATTGTATCAAAAATTTGTATATTGCATCTGTACCATTTTTGAATATTTTCCCCGTTGTGATCATATGATACTGTTATTTTTTTTTGGTAATTTTCATTTATGTATTCAAATAATGCTCTTTTTTTAAACACATTATTGGTTATATGATTAATTGTATCATTATTAACATGTATTTCATCTATAGGATTTATGTTGTATAATTTATTTTTTAAATAATAATAAGCATATCTTTTCAAGTATTTGTCAATGATGTTTTCTGGTATTGAGAGGATATTTTCTGGCGTTGTGTTATTTTTATGATGCACATCATCATAAAAACATAATTTTGCAATGTTTATGATATGAGCCATATATTTATTTAAAACTACAAAGTCGATGTCTTGTACTTTAGATTTTGTAAAAGATGCATAAATATAACCAATAATGCCACTTATATGTGGTTTTTCGCTTTGACAATCATCGTCAAATAATGATTTTTCACAAACAATATATTCGTATTTGTACTTGTTAGAAATTTTATTTTCTCTGTATCGCGCTAAATATTTTTCAATATCCGTATCATATTCATCAAAATTGTGTAATGTTTTTATATAAACATTGTTATCCGATGAACTTATTTGTGATACTGAATTTGTTTTAATACATCCTATTGCATTGTTATATATAGTTTGCATAAAAATTAAATCTTCAAGTTTCGCATGAATTTGTGTAGCACTGTTGTACATGGATACTGTTATATCCCACATTTTTACGATATTTCCCAATAATTTTTTTATACCACTTTGCGCATTTGTCGAATATACTGCAAATTGGATATCTTTATACGTTTCGATTATAGCTATATATTTTTTGTTTGTAGCATAAATGTTACACAACAAATTTATTAATTTTATTGCGTTAAATCTTGTCTCGCAACAGTCGGAAACCAACATGTACAAATTATTATGATTTTTAATGTATTCATTCAAATTATTTTTCATTTTCCCGAAAGATTCAAACAGAGACTTGAAAACATAATGAATTGTTGATTTTACAAGGCTCGGTGCCCTATATTCGTAGTTTATCAGGTGATCTTTGTACATTTCTATCATTTCAATCGCGATACGTACATTTTTGTATTTAGTTACGTGTAGTAATCCTTTATTTGTTAATATGCTGTGTACTATTGTCATTTGTTTGATAAAATCATCAAACGTGTTGATATCTTTAAAATATTCATCATAGTATTTAACCTGTTTGATGTATTCATCGTACTTGCCACTCTTGAATAAGTCTTTGTATTTTTCGATATATTTAATGTAATCATCGACCTTTTTAAAAATGTTAGGATACTCATATATATTTTTCAAACTATCAACAGGATTTACGTAGTTTTGTAAATCTTCAAGCATATGAAATATCGCATCTACAAAAACACTCACTGAAATGGGCTCATGTATAATAAATAAAGTGACAGTGCTATATTTGAGTAAATGTAAGTGTTCATAATAAAATGCATCCAAGCCATAATCAAAATAATTATGCAACATCACATGTTCTTGTGGGAATTTGTATATTTCTTTCGTATTGTTCTTGTAATCAAGAAAAATATTATCAAACATAGACACGAATTTATCATTGTATATTTTCTCTTTACCAAACGCAGTTAATTTATCGTGGGATTCCTTGACTACACCATCACGCAATTTAACAATTTCATCAAATTTGACAGAACAATATTTATTGTACCATTCGGTAAGATTTTTGTAATTATCATTTGTATTTAAACTTTCTTCCCCATGTTTTATATTGTTTATCACTGTATTTTTTACGGAACTTTTATATGCATCATAATCTTTGTCTTCGATAGAAAATATGTTTAGCATTTTATGAATGAATTTACCACATGCACTAACAGAGACAGCATGAGAGTTAAAAACTTGTTTCATAATCAATGCATTGCTGTTTACAATATCCTCATCATATTCTGGCATTTCTATGTTTTCGCCTGCAATACAATAATTTAGCAAATTTGTATCAAATGTAGTGTACATAGGTATCAAATAATTAACAATAATTGTATGTTGATATTTGCATGCCAAATGTAAAGGTGTTTCATTGTACATATTTTTATGCATAACCAAACAACCACCAGACACAAAATATTCTATAAATGGTATTTTTGTATTTTCGTCTAGTTTATTATTGTTTAATACCATGTGAATGAAATTATTGCCATAAGTATCAACACAATTAATATTTAAATTATTTGCAGATGAATAGCTTATAAAATCATCTAATGAATTCTCATTGAGAATTCTTATTGCTTCTGATAACACATTTTTATCTGTTGTTTTATTTTTTATTTGTATAATATCTTTTTCATAATCAAACACATAGGGCAATTCAAGATTTGTTTTTTTTTGTGTGTATTGTTTCGTGTTCATATTTCTATAATTAGCTAATAATATTATATATGAGTAAATCAAGTTATGTAAATAGTTCATTATTCGATGGTGGAAAATCTATGCACTTATCAGAAACATCAAACTCTTCTTCTTTCACACAATTTATATCAAATACATCTTCTGTTAATTTTGATTCTGGTTCTTTTTTATCACAATTGGTTGGTTCTGTTAATACAAATGCACAATCATCAACAACAACATCTTCACTATTTGGGAGTTTTGATAATTTAAGAGTTGGGACTCTTGCTGTTTTAAATTCAGCAACATTTGATGGTTCTTCAACTGTCAATATAGGAAATATCAATTTTCTTAAAAATACTAATGGTCTTACATATATATCTAGTACTGTAAATAATGTATCTGGACAAGTGTTGCTGAGTTCATTCAGTAATGGCAACATAAAACTAGAAAATACATCAAACAATGTATATCTTGAAGTAAATAATGCAAATGTCGCAGTTAATGGTTCTCTTGATATGAAACAACACAATATAATCAATCTGGCAGTACCAACAGAAGAATTCCAAGCAGCAACAAAAAGATATGTGGATTTTGTATTATCAGGTCAGTTAGTAACTTTTGGTACAACTCAATATGGAGGCACATTGTTCGGCTATATAAATATAACTGATACTACTGATTCATTTAATACTTCATCTGGTTGTTTCTATATAGCAGGTGGTGCAGGTATAGCTAAAAATCTTTATATAGGAGGTATAACAACATCTTTAAATACAACAGATGCATCAGCATTAACAACTGATGGTTCATTAGTATTATCAGGTGGTCAGTATATAGATAAAAGTCTGAGAGTAAATAACACAATTTATGCATCAAATACTATCATATCAAATCAGTTAAATGTAAATAACCAAACAAACACAGGAATTCTAAACATAGAAAATACAACAAATGCAACAACACAAGGAACAGGTAGTGTCGTGTTAAATGGTGGAATGAGTGTTTATAAAGATATTGTTATTGGAACAGAAACCCCATTAAACAATACTACCCCATCAGGAAGTATAAGATTTGCAGGAACATTTGGTGATTCAGGTGGATATAAAACAGCAATAGGAGAAAGAGTATTTGATAGTGCAGGTAATAGTGAAAGATCTGAATTGTTTTTGTTCAAAGGTGATGATGGTACAGGATTAAATGGACCAGACAGAATAAGAGTAACAGCAGGCTCAGTATTGTTTCAAACATACGAAAATAGTGTTTCAATCACAAACAGTAATTTTTATTTAGACACATTGGCATCAACATCTATGTACATAGATAGTAACAAAACAATACAAATGACAAGAAAATTATTTATAGATGGTACAGCAGGTTATATTGGGGGAATAGTCGCAAATGATAAAAGTGCTTCTGGTATATATTTAGATGTAACAGGAAACACAGGTTCTTCTATAACAGAAACATACACAGGAACATTAACAGATAGTTCATTAGTATCTATTGCTAAAAATGGTTTTGTGTATAATAAAACATCTGGTACAACATCTAACATGTCGGCTTTGTATGTTGGGGCAATATCTAAAACTGGTTCTGTTTCTAATATTTGGAGTATTAAATGTGACAATGGTATTTATGTAACCGCAACAGATGAAAGTTCATCTTATTCATCTGGTAGTTTTGTTATTGATGGTGGTATGGCAATTAAAAAAAACATAAAAATGCAAGGAACTATATCTACTTCATGGTCTTCAACTGATGTGTCAAATGGTTTGTGTCTTGATATTGGCAACAGTACATTACAAACCTATTTCAATTCAACTATTAACACTTTATCTGATTCTTCCCTCGTAGCAATAGGAAAAAAAAATATACAATATTATGGGTCAGGGGGAACAATAACTGATGCAAGTGTTTTGTTTGTCGGAAATGTATCTGGAAACGGTGGTTCTTCAATTACTCTAACAAATAGATATTCTATAAAAACAGTTGGTGCAGTTAAAATAGGTGGTGCATTGACAGTTTCTAGTGGGGGAGCAAGTATATCTGGAGGTCTAAACATGAATAGTAGCAATATAACAAATGTATCATCATTATCTGGTACATTATCTACAGCTTCTCAACCTAATATAACAAGTTTAGGAACACTAAATAGTTTAACAGTAACAGCATCAACTAATAGTAATGTAGCTTTAACTACTTCTGGAACAGGTACTATAACTCTGACAAGTGCATCAAATATTTCACTAACTGGTAGTACTACCATTAATGGTTCATTAAACATGAATTCTAATACTATTTCTGGAGTATCTACTTTAACAGCAACAACTCTAGCTGGAACATTGTCTACAGCTTCTCAACCTAATGTAACAAGTTTAGGAACATTATCTAGTTTAACATCATCAGGAGTTGTTAATATAACTAATACAACAGTATCAACATCATACACAACTGGAGGATTATTAGTTTCAGGTGGTGTTGGTATTTCAGGTAGTATGTATTTACAAGGTAATATAACAGCAACATCATGGTCTAATGTTGATATATCAAGAGGATTAGGTTTAAATATTGGAGGAAATTCATCTCAAACATATTTTAACACAACAAATAATACAT